>ERZ808277.62-NODE-62-length-68329-cov-4.328368_pt1 | contig 68329 bp, 43 predicted proteins | sample MGYA00521240_ERZ808277 | MGnify/ENA primary metagenome ERZ808277 (study PRJEB31516, sample SAMN03275599) | gut metagenome | biome: mammalia-associated habitat; material: feces | host: Papio cynocephalus | place: Kenya | collected 2012-07-17 ... | reverse complement strand
TGAAAAAAAATCAGCATTGTCTATTTTACCCCCCCCAGGAATTTATCAAGTGCTTTTGCGCACGCCTTGGAGAGCCCGGTTTTTGTGCAGCTTTGCGGAACAAAAAGCCACCCGGATTATTTTTGGTTCTGTTTTTCTTTTAGAAGGTCTTCGCGTTGCTGTATTTCGGCTTTTAAAGTTTTTATTGTATTCAGGCGGCTGAGAAACGGCTCCTGTTCGGGAAGAATCGGGATATTTTTTTCAAATGAGTCCAATGCGTCCTGTCCGAGAGATGCTATTTCTTTGCTAAGCTTTGCCTGAAACTGTTTTTTTTCGATTTTGAGAACACTTTCGTCTCCGAATTTTGTTACAGCGGTTTCTGCCTTTGAAAACGCTTCCTTTGAAGCCTGAACGCCTTTCTTTAAATAATTCTGAAGATTTTCTTTTAATGCCATAAAGTCCTCCTTATTAAAACTCCGTTTTTGTTGCTTTACAATTTTTTTAGCGCAAGAAGCGTAAGGTCGTCTGCCTGCGGATCTTCGTTTAAATTCTGATAATAAATATAGTTCGGTTCCTGCAAATCGGCAACTGAAGAACAGTAATATGAATAGCGGCTGAATGTTTTTTTTAGGAATGCGTCGATTTTTCGGTCTACACGGACTACATCGCCCTGAACCAAGATTTCGCCGTTTTCGTTTTGTTCCACGCTGCCCTTTGACTGCGGAGTTTTGTACATTCTGAATACTTTTTCGACTGCGACAAGCGCCATGATTGCCTCGTCAATATTGCCTTCGAGTTTTTCAAAGTCAAATATGAGCTCTTCGTCCGGAATCGGGCTGTGATATTTTATAAGACGGTAAATTTTGCGGTTTAGGACTGATTCGAGAATCTCTTTTACCCTTTCGTATTCAATCTGCTCGGAAATCTGGCCGATTTTGTGATTTTTGTGAATTCCGTCGTTGTTCAAGTCAGGCTCACGGCATTCTGTAACCTTAAAATCTTCCGTCCTGAAAAAACGTGTAGATTCCTCGATGCCGTCAGTATAAAGAAAAAGAACGTCGTCTGGATTTAGATGAATTTTTTCGACAACAAAACCGCCTTTCATTTCGACCATAAATGACGGAAGCGCTCCTGCGGCAGGAGACTCGTGCAAGGTGACTGTTTTTATTGTTTTTTCCTTGCTGCTGAAAATATGGATTATATTGTCTCCTGCGTTGCACAAATGCACATCGCCGTTTTTTGAATCGAACAAGGCTATTAAAAGAGTTGCAAATTTGCCTTTTACTCCGAGAGATTCGATAAAATCGTTTATTTGAACTACGAGTTTTCCGAGCGCTGTTCCGTGGGTTTTAAATGTCCACTGCTCAAAATATTTCCGGAAAAGAGTTGCCACAACCGTCATAATAAGAGCCGCAGGAACTCCATGGCCGGAAACATCGCATTTTATGACAGCGTAAAACCTGTCGTCGAGCTTTTTGTAGTCAAAATAATCTCCGGAAACGGCATCTGCTCCTTCGTAATAACCAAAAAGCTGGAAAGTTTTTTCTTTTTCTTCGGCGGTTGTTTTTTTGCCGCCTTTTTCTGTCAAAGAAAGCGGAAGAAATGTCTGCTGGACAGCCTTTGCGTCAAGCGAAAGTTTTTCCTGTTCGAGAGATTTTTCTTCTTCTTCCGCCGCACGAACAAGACCGGAAGTCATTTTGTTTACGGCATCGCCTAAGGTTCCGATCTCGTCGTGGCTTTTTATGCTGATTGTAAAGTTTTTCAGTTTTTTCTTGTCTTTTGTTTCTGTAATTACCTTTACGTGCGCCATGAGTCTTTTTAGAGGCTCAACAATGAGAGACGCCAAAAACCAGGAGCCGATTATACCCAAAAGCATTGCCACAAAAGCGACAACGCAGGCAACAATTATGATTGTGTTTCTGGAATGGGAAAGAGAATTTACAAGTTCCTCCGCCGAAACCTGAAGAACCAAAACCGCATGCAAAAGATTTTGAGAATTATTGTTTTTATAAAAAACTGGATAGTAAAAAGTGTAGATTAGATTATTTTGCGCAAGCGAATTTTCGTTAAAAACAGGAACGGACTGTGTGTTTTCGCGAGAAATGCTTCTTAAAATTGCCGTGTATTCATCTTTTTTTTCGCGAGAATATTTTTCTGAAATATCTTTTAAAATATCATCGACTTTTTGATGCGCAGTTTCTTCAAGAGGAGCACATTGAAGGGCAATTTTTGATTCGACAGTTTCGCTCTTAAAACGGCTTTTTCCGATTAAAGGTTCGGCTGTGTCGAGCTTTTGACTTATCGCCGCGGTATTTTCGGTCGAAGCCCAGAAAAAGCCGAGGCTTGAGCTTCCAGTGTTTTTTCCGCGGCCGATTACAGTTGAATAGATTGCCGGACCAAAATTGTTTGTCTGACGAACCAAATCTATAAGTCCAACAGAACTTCCGCCTTCAACCGCGTCGTTCATTGCGTTTTGAACAGAATTTGACATTCCTTCGAGAAGAACCGTAACCTGCTCCCGCATGCTTTCTACGAGAGTTTTTCGCTGTGTCTGAATCATTCTCCGCCCAAGAGAAACAGAAACCATTATAACGATTGAAAGAACAAGCAGGACTGTAAAACCTACAAGCTTGAGTTTTAAGCTTGTCTGTCGCTTTTTCAATTTTTCAACCTTAATTTTTTTAGTCAACGGCATAACATCTCCTGTCAGAAGCGCGGCAACTTCTGAATGAATTAAAACTGATTCCCGCAAAGCGCTGGCAATTCCATAAATTGCAAAAACAACGGCAAGAACGCAGGATATTGCAAGAAGAATAAAAAGCAGATCCACAACCTGAACCGAATATTTTTTTTCCGAAGAATAAGATTTCCATTCTGCGGAAGGCACAAACGGCCGTTCAATTTTTACAGTTCCGGATTCATCTATTCTGAATTTGTTCGATTCCGCATTTTCTCCGCCGCTTGTTCCGCGCCTTGAATGATGCACAAAAATTTTATAGTTTCCTTCTTCCAGTTCTTCAAGATGAAGGTTCGTAATGAGGCTTGAAGAGCTGATTTTATAATCATTTTTTGAAAGATAAAAATTTTTTTTGAATTGCGGATCTCCGCTCTTTTCGACAATAATCTGGTCAACTAAACCTTCGTAGTCAAAATCCTGGCCAAAAATATTTACCGACAGATTTCCAAATTCATCTTTTTTTGTCTGAAGTCCAAAAATCACCGTATGCGGAGAATATTTATTTACAACAAGAACAACCGACTCGCTTTCTCCGACGTTTCCGGTCTCGTCAATTGCGCGCACAGAAAAAACATAAATTCCGTTACGGCAATTTTTAAAAGTGAGGGAATTTTTTCTCAGACAGACAGTCTTTGAAGGCTTTTGGCTTTTTTGAATAAGTTTTTGCGACTGCCCTTCAATTTTCTGTAAATATTCAAAAATTTCTTCTTTTTTCTGCTGATTCTGCCTTTGATTTCGTATGAGAGAATCCTTAAACTGCGGACTCAAATCCCTGACTTTTGAAAAGCTCCAGCTGTAGCCTGCAACGTCCGTGTCGTCCTGATTTTTTTGCCAGAAAACAGAAAAAGAGCCGTCGTTTACAAAACCAAAAACGTCCTTTTTTACAGGAAGAATCGAAACTTTTTGAGGAGGCGTAATGTCGCGGTAATAAGAAATTTGAGATGACTCAGACCAGTTGCCCGCCGCGTCAAGAACTTTCGCCTTAAAAAAATATTCTCCGTCTTCATCCGCAGCTGCAATTACCGTGTATGAGCATCCGGAAGAAATATTTTTTTCTACGATAAGATCAGAACTGTCCGTCGAAGGCTCAGTTTCCGGCGATTTTGAAAAGCTCCAGGAAAAACCAGAAATTCCGCTCGTGTCCTGAGGCATTGTAATGCGGATTTTTACTTTTTCCTGCGAAGAACGGACATTCTTTTTAAAATTAACCGCTTTTAAAACAGGAGGAAGAACAAAATGATCCTGCTCAACTTCAAAAATCTGCGGATTTTTATTATTTTTTTGCCAAATGTAAGAAATTTCGTTTTTTAAGGAACTTGACGAAATTACAGGACAGACAAAACTCGAATTTTCGCTGTTTTTAATAAATTTTTGAGAGCCAAAACTGTTTTCTGAATTTTTGACAGCGGAATACGCGCCGTTGTTTTTGTCAAACCAGACAAGGCTCGTCTGACCGTCATGTTCGAAAAAAGCCGGGCGATGGGAATTCATTAAATCAGAATATTCACGGACCCGTCTGTTTTCAAAAAGTTTTCCGTCAGAAGCAATTCTGGCAAGAACAATATATGTGTTTTCTGAACGGACTTCGTTCCGCTCCCAGGCGCACCAAATCTGAGAATTTTTTGAATAAACGACAGGACTTTGGTTTGAAAACTCGATAAAAGAATTTGCTTTCCGGCTAAAAGTCGCATTATCGTCCGTCAAAAGCCCAGACTGAGAAAAAGTTTTTAAACCGTCTGCGGAAAAAGCCGAATAAAGCTGAAAAGTTTTTGGTTTGTCCGGAACAGAAAAATGCGACTGAAAAACAACCAAATCGCCTTCAGAAACAGGACAAAGATACGGCGCAAAGGAATTGTCCAGATTTTTTGCCGGCTCAAAAATCAAAAAATCCGACCAAAAAAGTCCGTCTTTGGAAACAGAATAAACTATTGAAAATTTACTTTCTTCTTCAAGGGAAGCAAAAAGCACAAAAGCGTCGTTTTTTGTTCTGAAAATTCTTGGCGCAACAAGATGCCTTGAAAACATCGAAACTTTTGTCTTAGAAAAATTTTCACCTCCGTCTTTGGAAGTGTAGATTCCAATTTCGTACTGAGATTCGCTTGCAGCGACACAGACTGTTCCGTCAGAAAGGCTTGCAGCCGAATAAATGTCCGGGACATCGCCAGAAAAAACAAAAGGACCGGCAACTTTTTTGGGAGACGACCATTTTCCTGAAAAATCTTTTTTTTCGATGAATTTTATGAAAATTTGAGAATTTAAAGCCTCTTCAAAAAAAAGAAAATTCGTTCCAGAGCCGGAAACAACAACTGGAAACTGAGTATTTTTTTCAGTAACCGCAACCGGCGCTTCAAAATAAAGACTCTGGGCAGGCAAAAACAGATTGAATGCAGCCAGCGTGATAAAAGAGAGAACAGTTTTTTTTATTTTTTGAAAATCTTTATTTTTCATCATCTTTTTATTTCTCCGGCGCTTTTTTCACATATTTTCAATTCGCCGTTTTAGTTTTATAACTTTAGCAACCTGAGGATTTTTTGTGAACAAATCGTTTATCAAAATTTCCGCCTGCTCTTTTAAGCCGTCATTGTAAAGTCTTTCCGCTCTTGAATAGCGTGCTTCGTCGGCATCATCAAGATAATTTTTTACAGTCGTCGCCTTTGAATTCAGAATGAAGGCTTCATCCTTCAATTTTTGGGCAAGAATATTGCGCCGGTTTAGCGAAAGAGCTTCGTTTAAAAGCGAAATTTTTTTACTCAGATTTTTTTCATTTTTAGCAAGAGATGTAAGTTCGTTTGAACGGGCAAGATTTTTCTTTGCCTGCTCGGATTGCGCAAGACGGTTTAACTGCGATTCAAAATCCTTTACGGCAAGCGCAACAGCCTTGTTTTCCGGGATTATTTTCTGAAGCGCCTTTATCTCGTTTAGAGAATTCCGCAAGTCAACGTCGCGGCCAGAAGAAGCTGCGGCTTTTGCCTGATTTATTTTTTGAGCTACGGTCGAATTAAACACAGACGGATCGAGAATTTTATTTATCAAAAGATTCAAGTTGCCTGCTTCCTGATTTTTCGGAAAAACCCTCTGAACCTTACGGACTTCGTCCCTCGCCTGCGCCAGCTTTTTTTTGCCTTCGTCAGTATTTCCTGAAGAATAGAGCTTTGAGCCCTCTTCGTAATGAAGTTTTGCGTTATTTAGATAAGTTCCCATGTCTTTGTAGAGCGGATCTGCGTACGAAATTTCTTTGCCGCCGCTTGATTCAAGAGCTTCCTTTACGAGAACTGCAAGCTCCGTGATTTCTGAATTTTCCTGGGCCTGAGTTTTTTCCCAAATTTCTGACGCGCTGTCAAGAGAACGTTTTGCGTATTCAAAATTTCCGGCATAATAATCATTGTAAGCGTCCGTAATTAAAGAACGTACAGTCGAAATTACCCAGCCGTTCTGCATAGCCGTAATTTTTTCGTCGGCAAGAGCAATTTTTGAAGAAAATTCTCTGCGCAGCGAATCGTTTTCTTCAAGCTGGAGAGATTTTTTATAAGCTGAATCTGCATCTGAAAGAGAATTTCGCGCCTGGTCGTACTGCTTTTTTTCAAGATAAGAAAGAGCGGATTCATAAAGGCGTCTTGCTTCATTTGCGGATTTTAACGCTTCGTTTGATTTTGACTTTGCGCTTGCCATGATTTTTTGGCAGTCAAGCAAAAGTCCGTTCATCGCCGCAATAACCGACTCAAGATTCAAAACACTGTCTGTATAAATTTGCTGAGTTCCACGGAATTTCTGTCCGCCATCAAGCTCTTTTCTAAAACCAGAGAGAACGGCAATTTCCTTTTTAATTTTTTCGTTCAGCTCCGCACATTTTTGAAAAGCCTTTGTCGGATAAAACTTTACGATTCTTGTCTCGGATTCAATCTCTTCAATTCCGTTCAAAAGAGAATCTGCTTCAGTTCTTTTTAGCGTAAAATCGGCCAGCTGCCTGTCGCCTTCGTCAGAATATGCTTTTGCGAGAGTTGACCAGACATTTCCCGCCTGATTTTCACATTCGTTTTTTGCAAGCTGAAGAATTTTATCGTAAAAAGCCAGAGGAACGCTCCAGTCAAGACTTTTATTTTCGGCCAGGAAAGTCTTTCCGTCCGACAGAGAATTTTGTTCTGCATCAATTTCTGCAATTTTATTTTCATAATAAGCCGCAGAATTTAGAATTTCTTTTCCAAGAACAGAAAAATTCTTGTTTAAGCTGATTTTTTGAGCAAGCTCAAGATTTTTGTCAGAAACGCTTTGTGCAAGATTAAGGGCATTTTTTAAGTTTTTTGCCGAAAAATTTTGAATAAAAAAAAGAGAATCCTTGTATTTTTCAAAACCAGAAAAATCGCCGCCGTCAATTTTTTTGTAAAAAGAATGAATTTCCTGTCCTTGAAATGCAAATTTTGCCGCGCCGTCTGCAAGCTCAAAAACCGGAAAAGTTTCAATTTTGGAATCAAAAATCCGCGGATTTAAGGCAAACTGAGAGTTTATGAGGGAAAATTCATTTAAAATCGCTTCGTAAACCGTATTTTTTAAATCTTCAACGCGGCTGTTCAAGAAAGCATCGACCGCAGCCAAAATTCCGGAAGAAGAAAGTTTTTCAAATCCAAAAACCGCCCGTGCGCTAAAAGTTATGTACGAAGTGTCTCCAAGTCCGGGATTGAGTCCGATTGCGCGCCTGTCGAGAGCTAAAAGTTCGGTTCCTGAAGAATAAATTTCGTTTCTTGCGCGGATAATTTTTTCAAAGGAGCGGCTCATTTTTTTTAACGCAGATTCTGATTCGTCCGTGCGTAGATTTTGAACCGCCGATTTGTATTTTTTATAGTCTTCCTGGCAGTTTTTTAGAAGGTCATTTAAGCTTGAATTGAGCTCAGAGAGCTTTTTAATCTGTTTTTCGACTTTTGCGTTCAGCTCGTCCGGATAAACGACCGCAATTTCTTTTTCGCCTTCAAAAACCGCATCAGAGTCTTTAGTTTTTAGAGAAAGCGCTTCCGAAGATTTTTGGGCTGCAAGAAAATAATTTTCTGACGAATCAAAGCCAGCATTTTCGACAAATTCCGCGCTTTGGGCCAAAATTGAATTTGAACGGTTGATGTAATACGAAAGGCGAATTGTGCGCCGGGCATCGTTTGTAAAATCGACAGCTTCTTTCGGAGGATTCTGCTCCATTTTTTCGAGGGAAACGATGATGTCCATTTTTTTGCTGTCGAGAGCATCAGCCTGCAAATCGCTCAAATCGGCTGATTCCTGCATTTTTTCCGCAAGAACAAAAGCCTGCGCGTTAAAATCCAGCCTTTTTTTCATAATTTGCGAAATTCTTTTTTGAGCGCGGTCAAACTGCTCAGGATTTCTTTTTATAAAAACCGAAAGCGCTTCAAGAGCGGAAGAATATTCATTTTTTTTTATGAGCAGGTCAATTTCCGAAAGCGAAAGAACTTTTTCCTCCAAAACAGGCTTCTGCAAAGAAATATTTTCCTGAGAAAAAAAAGGAAAAGCAAAAAGAGAAAAAATAAAAATGCCGGCGAAAAATTTAAAGCGTGCCAATTTTTAATATTTTCGGTATTATTTCTTATGCAATAAAGGTAAAAAACCGAAATTTAAATTAGAATAAAGTGAACGGCAGTTTTTTGAATTTTGAAACAGATTTTGCGATAAATTGATGAAAAAATTTAATATTCAAAAACAGGATCTAGTTCATACTGACATAAAATTTATGCGAAAAAAACAGCATTTTGCAAAAAAACAAGCATTTATTTTTCTCGCCGTTCTGGTTTTTAACGCCGCAGCCGCGCCTTTTTGCGTTTTTGCGCTCGATCTAAAAGACGTCAATTCAAAATTGAGCGATGTCTTTGGTTCTTTTTCTGACAGCAACGAGGGAACCACAGTTTTTCGTTCGCTCAATATTCCAACCGGAGGACGCTCGGAAAGCCTAGGAACTGCAATAACAGGTCTTTGCGACGACATCACTTTTTTTGACTACAATCCGGCAGGCTCAGCAGTTTTAAGCAATTCAGAAATCGCATTTTTTCACAACTCTTGGATTGCAGACTCGGCAATGGAAACATTGGAAGGAAGCTTGAGATTCAACAATCTTGGAATGGGACTACAGTTAAAATGTTTTTATGTTCCGTTCACAGAATACAACCTTTTTGGAGACAAGCTTGCAGGAAGCTATTACTCAGAAACCTCGCTCGCGTTCAACATGGCGTATAATTTTTTGGCGGGATACAATTTTAAGGGAATTGCCGCAGGTTACACGGTGCGCGCCTCGTGGCGAAATATGCCAGATTATGCAGACAATCAGACAGACAAAATAAAAAGCGGTTCTGGACTTGAACAGTCTGCCCTCGGTTTTATGGCGGATTTTGGACTTCTCGTAAGGTTTAATTTTCTTAAAAATTTCAGCAGTCTTGAACCAAATTTTAATTTTGGACTTGCTCTCAACAATCTCGGTCTTGCCTTTACTGGCTTTTCTAAAAATTTTGAGCTTGACGATTCTCTTCCAACAAGAATAAGCGCCGGCTTTTCGTACAGACTGTTCAAAAATCTTCTTTTTACGGCAGAATTTCGCCAGCCTGTAAACCTTATGAACTTTTCATCTTCGCAAAAATTTTCGTTTGCCAGCGGAGCAGAAATCAACGTTACGGCTTTTTTCGATTTTGAAGCAGGATTTATGCTCAGCGGAGGAAATCCGCGTTTTAGCATTGGAAGCCAGTTCGACATAAAAGGCATAAAAATGAACGTAAATTATACCCTCGACCTTACAACTTCGTTCAATCCGGTAAACCACATAAGCCTCGCGGCGCGGCTTTTGCTCGGAGACAGAGGCCGTTCACAAATAAGAACAATGGTTTACGAAAAATACACGGAAGGAATCGAGCTATATTCAAAAGGCGACAGACAAAATATTCAAAAGGCGATTGAAAAATGGACAGAAGCAAAAAATATGTCATCCTCAATCGGAATAAAATTTGATCCGGCAATTGAAGCAATAACAGCAGCCCAAGATTTACTGAACGTCCACGACCAGATAAAAAATTTCGGTTTTCTAAAATAAATAAAAAAATCTGCAAATTCAATCAAAACTTTGAACTTGCAGACTGTTTTATAAAAAATTACTGTTTTCGGCAGAAGATGCGGTAATTCAGCCACGGAAAAAGGACGTGCTCTTTTTCGAGTTTTGTAAGCCATTCCGTGCTCACAGTATTTGAACCCAAAGCATCAAAAACTTTAGTAAAATCAATGACACTCTTTGTAAAAGATTCTCTTGCAAAATCAGAAAAAATTCCCGAATGAATCATCTTTGCAAGCTCTCCAGACTGGGCAAGCATGAGTTCCTTTGCGCCAAGAACCAAAAGCCTCACTTTTAAGCCAGTGTCGTCAGGGAACCGGCCGGAAAGGTCAACCATGCGTTCGCACATTTTTCTTGTATAGCGCAGCATCCAGCTGTTAGAACTGTCCAAAAGATCTTCTCCATAACCAGTTCCGCTCGCAGCAGAAGGATAAGGGTTTATTTTTTCGAGCTTAAACTGATCTTTTATCAAATCGCCAGTAGCGACAAACTTAGAAGAAGCATTTTTTCTCAAAACATCTTCAAAAAAGTCCATTCCTTCAGCCCAGCATTGTCCCAAAGCCGCGGCGTCAATCGCGCAGACAAGAACAGGGTTTTCAAGATATTCAGAAGCTTTTTCGAGTTTTCGATTCTCTTCGTCCAAAAAAGCCGCAGCGTCAATTTTCGCCTGCTCCAAAGCCTTTTTAGAATCATATGGCGAATCAGAATCATCTTTTTTTGACCAATAGCGGAACAAAGTGTTTCTCCGAGGCGAATCCGGCTGCAAAAAGCCTTCAAGCTCGCTTTCTTCAAGCTCAAAACCAATGTCTTTTTCCTGATTTTTATAAACCGGATTTGAAGAAAAACCTTCGCGGCCGTTTATTTTCTGCGAAGCTTCGCCATCACGTCCAAAAACAACAAGCGAATTCCAGCAACGGGCAGGAACAAAAATTCCGGTTTTAGGAGCGTTTTCGCTAAAAAGAATTCCGTGAGTATCCAAAACCGTGTAATTTATTCCGTAAGAGCGGAGAGTTCTTTCAATTCCCTTTGCGTAACCCATATATGGAAGCCAAAAACCGTCAGGAGCGCGGCCAAAAAAGTGCCTGTGCGACATAATTCCAGTTTCAACCTGAGCGTTCAAAACTTCAGGCATATCGGCATAATGCGGCAAAAAAGCGTGAGTTCCGCACGAAGCAAGAATTTCAATTCTTCCGCGCTTTGCAAAGCCAGCAAACTGCTTTAAAAGGTTGCACTCGTATTTTTCAACAAAATCCTTTCTAGTCTGAACAATTTTTTCGAGCTGTTCTTCAGCGTTTTTTAAAAGCTCTGGACAAGAGGCAAGTCTTTTTTTTTCTTTTTGGCCAAGACCAATGCAACGGTCAAGCCATTCAACATACTGACTCTGCAACACCTCGTCATCCAACATCGAGCACAAGACCGGAGACAAAACAATTGAAAATTTTGAATCGATATTTTCGGCCTCAAGTTTATTAAGCAGGTTTACAAGCGGAACATAAGTCTGGCTCAACGCACCAAAAAAAATATCATTTTCCGCCCCAGGAAGCTCACCTTCCTTACAGACATGACGGACATAAGGCTGATGCGCAACGACAACGATTGAAAGATTTTTTTCTGACATTTTTAACTCCAGCTCCGTTAATTATAAAAACGACTGACGATGATTTTCAAAATGGGCATTTAAAAGACCTTTCATATTAGAAAGCTCAACCAATTCTCCAACATCAAGCTCCCGCCCAGGAAGCGAATTCAAAATCGGAGAACCTTTCGGAAGCTCAATTTTTCTGGAAACAGCGAGATTTTCGTCATCCTTGCCACCGCTGTACTGAGCAACCAAATCAAGGCGCACAAAATTTTTCCCCGGCGACAAAAGAACATACTGCTGCCTGTCCGAAATTCCGAGCTGAACATCAAAAGACTCAGCAGGCTTTTCGTCATCGGCATTCTCCCAAAAGGAAACACGAAGACAAAGTGATTTAAAAGAAAAATCAGAATTAAGACGGGCAATGTCCGCCGCCGAAATATCCCAGTAAACAAAAACCCATGCAGGATTTCGCAAAACTGCGCAAATTTCCGTTTCATTGTAAGTTTCAGGCAGCGCTTCTTTTTTTTCAAGAGCTTCGGCTTCACCTTCAACCTCAGAAATATCTTCGTTTTCAGACTCTGACTGCAATTCTTCGGCAGTTTCCAAAAGTTCCCTGATAACAAAGCTTCTATTCAGATTTTCCGGTATGTCAATACCAAATTCATCAGCAAGCGAGAGCAAATCCGCAGTTGACAAAGTAGCCAAGTGCGAAAGCGTAATATTTTTAGTTTCCATAATTTTAACTGCTTCCATAATCTTAAAAAAAATAGTTTAAGTCAATTAAAAGCGCAAAATTCCAGACTTAATTGAGCAAATCCGGCCTTTTTTGCGCAAAATTTTGAATTTGGGAGCGCATTTTTTGTAAAAAAAATATTTTTTCAACAAAAATTGGCAAGCAGCCTCAAAAACCGGCTTTTCGCAGTTCCGCTTCCGCTTCATTCGGCAAATGCCGAACGCTGCGCGCTGCTGCAATCCGGGCTGCATTCCCCTTCAATTCGTGCTTCCCCTTTTCCTAAAAGTTTTTTTTTACTAAAATTACAGCATTATGATAAACGAAATCAAAAAAGCAATTCTTTCAGGCATCCTTATTTCAATCGGCGGATGCGTTTACATGGCAAGCGTAACGGCAGGACTAAAATGGTTCGGCGCTCTTCTTTTTTGCGGCGGACTTTTTGCAATCTGCATCTACGGATTCAACCTTTACACAGGAAAAGTCGGTTATCTGGCTTACAATTTTAAAGACAAAAAAGCTTGGGAACTCGTAATTGTAACCTGTTTTTTTAACCAGCTCACAACATTCTTAATCGGAATCGCAGTCGGAAAATATTTTCCTTCAATTCAGGAAGCGGCGGCAAAAGCATATTCAGCAAAACTAGCCGCTCCTCTTGCAAAGCTGTTTATTTCCGGCATTTTCTGCGGAATTTTAATGTTTCTTTCGGTAGACACCTGGAAAAACGGCCATAAACTCGGACTTTTTATCTACGTGCCGGTGTTCATAATCGCAGGATTTGACCACTCAGTAGCAAATTCGTTCTACAACGGAGCCGCCTTTGGACCAGAAACCTTCACCCTCAAAAACGCAGCCGTAGTCGCCACAGTAACCATAGCAAACGGACTAGGCGGCTGGATATTTCCGCTTTTAACAAAACCCGCACGTCCGTGAGCTGACAAAAGCTTTGCTTTTGCCGGTTAGCTGTCTTTATGCGCCATCCGTGGCGCCATTTTTTCAAAAAGACAATTTCTGTTTTTACAAACATCTGGCAAAAAGCGCACATCCTTGAACGCGTTACAAAGTACAACCAGCTACTGCACATTGACAGCAAAAAATTCCTATCCTATAATTTTTGAAGTTTGCGTTGCAAACATTCTTATCTTTTTATCAAGAAAATGTTTTTAAAGTATTGTAGCGGTCATTGAGTTTATCGAAATGACCCGAACATTTTTCTATTTTACAGGAATATTTTAATGAAAAATTACCGTAAACATCTTACCCCCCCCACCAGTCGCGCGTGTAGTTTTAGCGTGCGTTTTTGCACTCTCGCTTTTTGGTTGCAAGATAACTACCAGCGAGCCCGACAAATTTACCGTTGCATTTGACGCAAACGGCGGAAGCGGCACAATCGAAAGCATTACAAAAACAGAAAACGAGGAATTCGAGCTTCCGGCAAACACATTTACAAGAACCGGCTATACCTTTTCCGGCTGGAGCACAGACAAAATCACGAATGAATCCAGCAAATCCTACAAAGACAAAGAAAAAATCACGCTGACAGAAGATTTGACGCTGTACGCACAGTGGAAGGAAAATCCGTCTTATTCTATAAACTACAACTTGAATGAAGGGACAAATCCAGAAGACGCAAGAACATCGTATAGACAAGATGAAACTGTTGTCTTGCCTGTTCCAACACGTGAATTCTATGATTTTGCAGGCTGGTATTTAACGCAGGATTTTTCAGACGAAGCGATTACAGGCTGGAATGCAGGTGAAAAAACAGGAAACATCACACTTTACGCAAAGTGGACTGTAAAAGCGGAAAATGTGGTGAATGTAATAAACAGTCTTACAGAAGGAACCTATAACATTTGTGTTGTTGGAAAAATTGATGAAGATACAGTAAAAAGTATAGGTATAGCATTATATTCAAATGAAAATGTAAAGGTCAATCTTGATTTAAGCGGAACAACTGGACTTGAAAGTATTCCAGAATTTGCGTTTCTTGAATGTACAGGTTTGACAAATATAGAAATTCCAGAAAGTGTCACTCATATTGATTGGGATGCGTTTCGGGAATGCATAGGTTTGACGGATATAAAAATTCCGGCAAGTGTCACGATTATTGAGAAAAATGCATTTTTTGGCTGTAGAAGTTTGACAAATATTGAAATTCCAACAACTGTCACAAGTATTGGCTGTTGGGCATTTTTTGACTGCACAAACCTTACTACAGTAAACTATATGGGCACAATAGAACAGTGGAAGTCTATATCTTTTGACAGTGGCAATGCGGACTTGACTTCCGCCAAATTCATCTGCACAGACGGTACAATAAACGGCGACTAAACTTGTCATTATCGGGCTTGACCCGATAATCTTTTGGAAAGATTGCTAAACGAGTTTGCCATGCAAACATCGCCGTGTCAAAATCACCAATATGCACAGTGCTCATTTCGACGCGCTCAATGAGCACTGTTGTTTTTGTCTTCAAATGCTGGCCTCATCAAGTCTATTTCGGATTTTGTGCAGCCGTTTTGTTTTGCGACTTTCTGCCAGTTGCCTTCTATTATTTTAGAGATTCTTGTAACATTGTCTTTTGCTTTTGAAGCGGTAAGATTGTAGTATTTTGCGGTGTCTAAAGCCAAAGAAATTCTTTTTAGGTTGTTGTTTTCTGTAATGTTCAAGGAAAGTTGTTTTCCTCTTGGATTCGGATTTACATCAAATAACGGAGATAGCTTCCAGCCATTTTCTGTAAGTATAAAATCGTGATTTCTTAAATGGTCATCTGTATTTGAAACTAATATAGAAAATACAATTCTGTTCCAAAGTTCCTCTAAATCTTTGTCCGGCTGTATGCTGTATGTTTTTATAAAATCAGCCATCTCTAAATAACTTGAGCCATCCTCGTAGTTTGCTCCATCTATTTTGCCCAATAAGGTCAGGGCTGAGGCGCAATGTATTCTTTTGCAATTTTTATTGTTATATTGCCGGTCAAATCGTTTTGTAAGAAATGTGCTGCCCTTTTCAGAAAAATCTTTTAACATTGTTTCTGGTGCATCAAGTCCAGAAAGTTTTGCAAGGTCAATTGCCGTTTTTTCCCATGCTCCGATGTTGTAGTCGTCGTGGTTTGAAGGAAATTTTGCAATCCATAGCTGCCCCAGTTCATCTTTTACTGTGGCTTTGGGTCTGGCTCCACCTAATGAAGAGCCTGGTTCTAAAAGTATTTGAAGCCATTTGTCATCTTGCAGGTGTGATTTTTCAAATTCTATTGATGCCTGCTCCAGCTTTCGCAAAGTTTCTAAAGGCGGCACATTATACAAGTCTGTCTCAGAGATAAAGTTTTGTGAGTCAGCATATTTGAACCGCAGTCCTCCCATTCTTGACTCATCATTTACGCCAATCAAGAAATCCAGTTCGGTTAATTCCCGTGCATCCCGGTTTTCTTTTATTGCGAGTATTTCTTCTTTTCTCTTTAAGAGTTTTCTTCCCCATCTGTCAGGAAGGCAGTCCGACAAGAATCCCCAGATTTTTTTGTCGGCTGGCACAAATTGCCGTCCTTTTGTGCTGTATAAATCAGGATCTAACATGATATGTGAAAAATTGTATAACCAATTTTCTGTGTATTCAAATGAATAAATATTTTTTCCTCTCATTGAAAATACATAAAGAGTTCCAATTTGATTTTCACTTTCAATCCAGTCAGCGTATATGTTTATTTTATTTTCTTCTTTCACTGTTTTTTCCCTTTGTTTTTGGAGCGCGTTTTTTAGGAAGCAGTTCTAAATCCTGAAAAGTTTTGCCCAGCACGTCATCTTTTGCAAGAAGGGTTATATCATCCTTTAAGCCTAGTGCGCATAAAACAGACACGTAAGCTCCGAACGAAACAGAAGGCTCTCCGTTTTCGATTGCCCATAACGTGGCTCGGCTTATGCCCGCTCTTTCCGAGACAAGCTGAACGGAAAGTTTCCGGCGCAGGCGTGCAAGCTTTATCTGTTCGCCGATGGTCCTTAGCTTTTTTAATATAAGTGGAGACAACGTTACTGTTCTTTTTGCCATAATGTTTAATATTATAGACAGTATTTGATAATTGTCAAATATATTAAACATTATACCATTATTGTTATAAAGCAAATGTTTTTGATTGAGCGTTGATTTTTTATATTACAAGGGGATGTCTAATAAGTTCTAAATGTCATTGTCGTACTTGATACGACAATCTCTAAATGATTGCAATATATGCATTTAGATTTTCGGGTCAAGCCCGAAAATGACAGAAAAGATACTTTTGGGACATCCCCTGTAATTTTATAAAACTTGCTTTAAGAACTTTCACAATTTCCAAACTGTCAGTTTTGACGGTTTGAAAAAGCGGATTGTCAAGAAAACTGCTTATTCATACACCAAAGACGGGTTGCCGTCCACAATCTTCCATTCAAGGTATTTTTCTGTTTCGGTGGAATTGGCTGTAACCCAAGCGTTCAATTTTGTAATAAGCTCATCTGATGGTGAATCAAACGAAAAAGTAGTATTAACAGCTACTCTGTTACCCACCGCACGATTTGCACTGCCTTTTAGATAATAAGCTTTTTTAATATACTCATCACTCCAATTATACCCTGCAATTGCACCTACTCGATCATCAGAAGATCCAGTAATCTGACCGACATTCACACAGTTATCTATGACACCCTTGTAATTATAACCAGCAATGCCTCCAGCCTCACCAGAACCTGTGTTTTCGATTTCGCCTAAATTGATACAATTCAATATAGAGCCATCTTCAAAAGGTTCACCAGCAATACCACCAACGCAGTTCGTCCCAGCAACCTTTCCATTATTTATACAATTTTTTATTTTGCCACCCTCTTGTAACTGAATAACAATTCCTCCTACAGAATCTGTTGCAGAAATCATTGCATTATTTTTACAGTTTTCAATAATTCCGTTTTTTAAATAACTAGCAATACCTGCTTTTAAAAATTTTCCTTCTGAAATAACATTCTTAATTTCTCCTCCTTCTACGAAACAAAAAATAGAATCTAGTTCAACATTTGAAGTTATTGTATTTCCATTTCCATCAAAAGTTCCTTCAAATTTTTTTGCACCATCACTAGTCATAAAACCAATCATAGAATCAATCGTCACATTATCCTGTAATGTAAATGTAACTCCCTCCATATTATTTCCGGCATTGACCCAGTCTGCTAGAGATTTCATCTCATCACCAGTTGAAACCGTAAGTTTTGGATATATACTAAAATCCGGCGCAGACGAAAGACTTGAAATCGCAGTCGGCTTTGAAAGGTAACCTGAGCCTGTTATAAACCATTCATCAGAATCATCATTTCCTGTTACGCAGAATTTTTCATAATCATCAGAAGTAATTGTATAAGAATCACTTTGGAAAAACTCTTTTTCGACAGCATATTCTTCCGGCGTGATTCTTGCGGTGTATTTCTGGTTTCCGGCGGCATCGTTATTTCCCGGAGCAAGCGTGCCTGTGATTGTAATTTTTTGTTGTACAGATTGTTCACTTATTCCAAGATAAATATCATTGCAATCTTTTTCTACATCAATAACAGCACTTCCGCTAAGTTCTATTTTTCCGCCAGCTTTTAAATAAATTGCACCGCCCAGCTTGCTACCAATTCCATTTTCGTCAGTTGCTTTGTTTCCAGAAAGCAATCCGCCTTTCATTATGAACGCTGCCTTTCCGCCTGTGCCGTGGTCTATATGAACAGCTCCGCCGCATCCGCCGCTTTTTGCCATGTTTCCGCTTATCTCGCCGCCATTCATAGTGAATGTGCTGTAATTTGACTGTGCCCCCCAAAGGAACATCGCTCCGCCACCGTCTCCAGAACCGTTTCCTAATGAATAATTTTCAGAGACTTTGCCTGCGTTCATCACAAAATCGGCATTATTAGCACCGTAAAACGCCCCTCCACGGTTAGCACTATTTTTTTCTATAAGAACGTCGCCATTAGAATTATTTTCTTCACCAATTTTTACAGTAATTCTTGAATTTTCATTATTAGCATAAATCGCGCCGCCGTTTCCGCCAGCTTCATTCCCACTTATTTTACAGACAGATAATTCAGCTTCACCTTTATAAGCAAAAATCCCGGCACCATCAGTTTCTGCTTTATTATCATGGATAGAACCTCCTTTCATAACAAGTTTTTTTTCAAAATGGATTCCTGAGCCACTTTTCGCAGCTTGATTTTTAAATATTTCAACATTTTCAGATATAGTTAAATCACCGCATGCAAAAATTCCAGCGCCACGACCTGTACAACCTTCAGCAGAAGTAAAATCGGCTCTGTTATAACAAATCTTTGCTGTGCCAGAAATATTCAGCACAGAATAGCTGGAAGTGCTAGCATCCGCCCCATCCGCGATGATTCCGCCACCCATTCTTGAAAAATTCCAACCTATAACACCGCCACTCATATTGAAAATTCCATTCGGGCTTACATAAACTCCACCGCCATAAGAACTTGTATAATTTTTGCAAATATAAACGCCTTCAGACATATTTACTGTTCCGCTCTGAATATAAAGCCCTGCACCAGCTCTTGAATAACTAGTGTCCGTAGCCTTGTTTCCGTAATCCGAACTTGTTGCAACTTTTGAAATATCGTTTGCGTCAGGGTCAAGTTTTTCGCCGATTATTGCGCCGCTTTCAAGGTTCAAAGTGCCAGCTTGCATATAAATTCCACCGCCAAATTCGGCAGAATTTTTGTTTACCGTTGTGCCGGAAATCGTTTTTTCTCCGTCGCCAAAATATATTCCGCCTCCATTAGCGGTTGCCGAATTATTTAGAATTTCCGAATCCGAAATTGTCACTTTTCCGTCAGCATTTATTCCGCCGCCGTTGCTTGAACTTTTATTGTAAGTGACGCTTGTATTTTCAAGCACAAGCTCTTTGCCGCTGAAACTGATTCCGCCGCCTGCATTGTTCGACTTGTTTTTTGTGACAGTACATTTTTTTAGAGTAAGACTGCCTTTTGCGTAAATTCCTCCACCGGTCGCACTTCTTGAGCCGCCTGTAATCGTCAGATTTTCAAGAGTGATATTGGCATTACTTGCATTTACGGTAAGGACATTTCCGTTTAGGCTTCCGTCCTTCTGATTCGCATCCAAAACGGCTTTTGAATCTTGAGAAAAGCCTTTTATTGTTAAATCAAGCTTATTTGAAGAGCTTATATAAATAAAACTTTTATCGTTAATGGCAGAATCCGTTGTAAAATCATCACCTGAATCCGCCGTCACCGTTCCGTCCACATAAATCGTGTATTTTTTGGAAGTATCGCCGGCCGCGGCAATTTTATCCACCGCCTTCTGGACTGTCGCAAACGGATTTGTCATTGAGCCGTCGCCGCCGTTCACATTGGTTATGGTCGGAATTGAACTGCCAAAATGTGCTTCGTTGTAAAAGACCAGTTTTCCGTCTATTTCGCCAGAAGCCGCATCCGAGCCAAGCACATAAAGCTCCGTAAAGTCGTATTTTGTAAGCTCCAAGGCGGAAGGCGTGAAAACTCCGTCCGCTCCTGTTGTTCCAATTTTTTTTCCGTCAACAAACCAGCAGTCGCTCGTCATTCCAGAATAAACGGAAATTTGCTGAACTGCAAAATTCACCGCAACCTCATTTACGGAAGAAAAATCTGTTGTGCTTTTGTAGAATTTCATTATTGCAAGATATGTTCCGGCAGGCGCGTTTTCCGCAGAAAGCATGGCTGCACTTCCGGAAACCGAGATTTCAAATCCGTAGTTGTTTCCACTGGAATCGGAAACACCGTCTTTTGTGACATTGACTTTGGCAGCCGCAATTCCAAGCACAGAATCAAAAGAAAGCGGAAGATTTACAGAACCTGTTCCGGAAGTTTCCTGCGGCTTAAGTTCTATATTCAAGCTTGAAGACAAAGATTTTTGACCGGCAGAAAGTGTAAATGTTGTGCTTCCCTGTGCAAAAGCCGAATTTTTTACAGCAGAAATTTGACTTTCGGTTTGCTTTGGGCAAGCGTAAAGAGTAAGAGTGTATAAAGATGTTTCCTGGGGAACGCAAAAAACAAAGCGAATTTCGTCGGAATAATTGTTTTTAATGACAACGGCTGTTTCACAAACGGAATCTTCCCCCAGCCATTTTTTTGAAGAAGCTGATGTATACGAAATTTCTGCAAAATACAAAGTTTCTGTTGCCAGCACAAAATTAGGAAAAGCCGCTCTTGAAAAAAGCCCTTCGCTTTCAGAAAAATCAGAAGAAACGGTTATTATGCATTTGTTATTTTGCATAGCAGTTTTATCAGTTTTATTTTCTTCAAAAGAAAGAAAATTGCTGCAACTGTTCAAAACTAAAAGAACTGCCAAAATCAAAAAAATCGTCCAATTTTTCACAATATTTTTATTTATCTTCTTTATTTTCATTTTTTCCTCTCAAAATTGCAAATTTTAAAAATCCGGTTCTAAAAACCAATAGTTAAATTTCCAGAAGAATCTGCCTTCCATTTCTTGAGTCCGGAATCAGAGCTTGCGGAAACATAAGCGTTCAGCATATCAATCAGAGTGCCGCTGTATGCGAGTGTCTGCGCACTCTTGCATTCCGATGTAGTTCCGGCGGCAACAGAAGAAGTCGGACTATTTGTGTCAAAGTAGCCGCAGCCGGTGATTTTTTCAGGATAGGCGATGCAGATTTTTCCATAACCGCCGCTTTCCTTGTTTATATACGCAACCTGATTTACGGCAGTTCCGCCACGGTCTATGCAGTCCTTGAGCCAGTAGCAGTTTGCGATTGAGCCTTCTGTATATGCGGAAATCGCGCCGGAGATATTGCTCAAATACGTTGAGCTGTCAGTAACTTTTTTAGTTGTGATTTTTCCTGTATAGACACAGTTTTCTATTGAGCCGCTGTTCACTGCGGCGATTCCAGAAGATTTTCCATAGTCATCTGCCCAATTCGAAGCATCACATTTCATGGTAATGTCGCCTGCAACAAGACAGTTTACAATTTTTCCTGAAGAGGAATTTTCACGTGCTATGCCGGCAATTTCCGCCACAGACCAGGAAGTTACACTTGCCTTGACAACGCAGTTTTTTATGGTTCCGTTGTTCACTGAGCAGATGACACCTCCTCTGCTCAGATTCAAAGACTGCTTAGAGCCGACCTGACCGGTGGAAGAATACTGCATTATCGTCAAATTCATTATTGTTCCGTCATTCTGCCAGAAAAGTCCCATCGGCTGCGGATCTGTCGGTGTGATTGCAAGGGTTATTGAATGTCCGTCTCCGTCAAAAACACCCTTAAATGCGTTTCCTTGTATATCTCCAGTGCTGTCAGCTTTTGTCACGCCCATGCAGTAAAAATCCGCGCAGCCGCTCATATCCAAATCATCCGCAAGCGTAATCGTAATTCCTTCCATGTCGCTTCCGGCTTTTACCCATTCAGCAAGCTTTGTCATGTCGGAAGAAGAGACCGCCGTAAGTTTTGGGAAATCACCTGCGGATGGCGCAGAAGAAAAATTTGAAATTGCAATACTTTCTGAAACTATTATATTCGTTTCCGCATCGTAGAAATATCCGCCAACTTCTGCGGTCGCAATCACGGTGTATTTTCCTTCCGGAATCCAGGACGGAAGCAGTCCGCCTTGCAGAACTGCAACCTTATTCTTGTTCTGATAAAGCGCAAATTCAACGGAGTCCGGCGTAACGGAATTGCCGTCGGAATCTGTCACGGCAAGCGAAATTCTGTTGTCCGCTTTTGCTGAGCTAAATAATACAGGCGAAAGCGCAAGCGTGTATTCAGGCTGCTCAAAAGTTGGATTTACAGAAACGCCGGCAAGGTCAAGAACGCCTTTTGTTGCATCTGTGGAAGAAGGCACAATGCACAAAACTTTTTTATCGGCAGTTTTATTTTGCACGGAGAATTTTGAACAAATTAAGCTAGAAAGAAGTGTTCCGTCAGCAGAATAAATAACTTCTGTTCCAACATTCCATTCCTCTATTTCCGTTTTTCCAGAGAGTTTTATAGATTTTTCAGAAGCAAGATTTTTTATTCCGATTGCTAATCCTGCGGAAATTTTTATTGAATTTTCAATTGAAATCGCCCCTTCAAGAGTCAAGTTTCCGTCATTGTAATTTATATTGCCGTTGACTGTGCAGTTTCTCAAGCTAAGATTTCCGTCGCAATAAATTCCGCCGCCTGATGAATCAAGAGAGCCGCCTGTAACCGTAATATTTTCAAAAGCGACTTTTGCATTTGCTCCGATGTAAAAAGCACGCCAGCCAGCAGAGCCTGCATTTTGTCCGGCATCAACCACGGATTTTTCAGACGAAAGGCTTTTTATCGTAAGATTTAGCGTTGAAGCTAGAGAAATATTCACAAAACTGCTGTTGTTTTCCGAATAGTTTCTATTGCTGTCCGCCGTTACCGTTCCGTCAACGTAAATCGTATATGCAGTTGCTCCGTCGTTTATTGCGCTAATTTTATCCACCGCAGCCTGCACTGTCGCCAAAGGCGCAAAATAAGTTCCTGCGTTGCTGTCGTCTGCCGACGCAACCGGCGAATAAGTCGCTTCACTTTCGCCTTGCACAAAAAATGTGCTCATCTTGAAACTTTCAACCGCAGATTTTGAAAGGAAAAATTTTCCGCCGTTGATATAAACAGAATTTCCATTCCAAGTGTCAGTCGTAAGATTATTGAAGACATTCACAACTTCCTGCGCAGTGTACAAAAGCTCGCCAGAACCGCTATCTTCTGAATAAAATTTAAGCGACAAAAGATAAACGCCGGAAGAAATCTCAGATTTTTCAATTTTTGCGGCATTGCCAGAAAAATTCAGTCTTTCTGAATAAACAGAACCGCCTTCATCATTTTTTACAAGCTCTGCCAAAACGCTTTTTATTCCAGAGCCATCTTCAGCTTCAACCAAAAGAGAAATATTTCCTTTTCCATCAGTCTGAGGCAGCATTTTAATAGAAATTCCGCTTTTCACAGAATTTTCGTCCTCAACAGAAACGCTCACGCTTCCTTTTAATACTGAAACAGTTTTTTCCGAATCAGAAAAACCTTCCGCCATGATATTCCACGTGCCTTTTGAAAGTTTTATGGAAAAAGCAGAGCCGTCAACTTCCGCTGTGTACGATTTTTCAGAATTTCCTGCGTTTTTTGCGATTACAGCATAAAAAATTGCGCCGGGAATTTCTGCCGAAACGCTTCTAGCCTGATTCGTGTTTTCAAAAATCTTTGGGGACGAGCCATTTACAAAAAAAGCTCCTTTCAGTTCATAAAGTTTTTCATCATTTTTCGGCTCATAATTATCAGAAGAAGTAAAATTTTCACAGGCAAAAAAGAATATTGAACAAAAAATGCACATCAAACTCAAAAAAACAAATTTCACTCTATTAAAAAACGCATTTTTCATAATTTTCTCCACGCAATTTATTTTGTAAGTTCAACATCAAGCACAGAACTGTAAGCCGAGCCATTAAATTCAACGCTAACAAAAAGCTGATAAGAATCCAAAGGCCAGTTTTCGCCGGTTTCTATGCTGTTTTCCGAACTTGAAACGCCAGTGAATGTTCCGTGGTTGAAAAATTTCAAGCTCCAGTTTGTAAAATCCAAATCCGAAGTTTGAACCGTCTGTCCATCCGAATCCGTCACAATTACAGAAACGCCGATTTTTTCTCCAGGCTTAACAGAATCCGCCGCCGCAAAACTAAGCGTGTATTCCTGAACAATAATATTTCCGCCAGAAGAATTCAAAACGCCTTTTTTGCCGGAAGAATCCGCAGTCAAAACCCATTTTTCAGAATCCAAATCAAAAAGTTTGCAGGTTTCGCTCATTGATTTTTCATCGCCGTCTGTAGAAACTAGAATCTCAGAGCCCTTGCTTCTTGAGTCAACTCCAGAAATTGCCGCGACTTTTTGCGCCGTAAGATTTTTTACATAAACCACAAGCGAGTCATCGCCAAACACAATTGAATCAGAAACAACAGTGCCGCCTTCCAAAATAAGTTTTCCGCCGTTGTAGTTTATTTTTCCGCCAACAGCGCAGTCTTTAAGCAAAAGCGTTCCTCCAGAAACCGTTATATCTCCGGAAATTGTTCCGCCCAAAACAGAAAACTCGCCGTTTTCCACCACGACATTTCCTGCAACATTCAGTTTGTCCGTCTTTAGTTTTCCGCCGCTTGCCGCCATTTTAAGCGATGAGACAGAATTTCCGTTTCCGCTGATTACAACATTCGCATTTGCCACAGAAAGCTCCACGTCTTCGTCAACGCTTCCAGCAAGCTGGACTGTTCCCAAAACCGTTATGTCAGAAAATCCGTCGTCCGAGAAAGTTTTTGCAATTGTGGCGAACGGAGAATCAGAGCTTCCAGTGTTTTCCGTGTCGCTTCCGTTTGGAGAAACATAAAGCACAGACTTTAAAACCTGAATTCCAAATTCTTTCGGGATTGAGTCCGCATACAAATCTTTGTGGGAATAAACGCGAAGAAAAACTTTTCCGGCAGGAATCTTCAACGAGATTTCGCCGCCAGAATTTTTTCCGCTGTAAAGAACTTTTCCAGTATCATCTAAACCTTGATAAAGCTCGTAAACCACAATCGAGTCCGAAGTGTCCGAGCCGTCGCTCGCATTTTGAGCAGGCGAAAGCGTTATTGTCGCATAGGAGCTGTTTTCGTCCTGGCTTACAGCATCGCCGGTTTGCAGCTCATTTTCCGAAGAATCTTTTACCATAACGCCATCAAGACGGATTGAACTCACGCTTGTGGAAACTTTAGAAGAAAATCCAGCCTCATCAAAAAGCCCTATTGCATACGTTGTGTCCTCGTCCGTAAGAACATCGTCTGTAACAAAATAAGCCGCCTGCCCATATTCCACAAACAAAACTGAAGAAGCAGGAGAATATGACGAAGAATTGTTTCCAACCTTAAAAGACTCATTCTCAAATTCAAAAGTTCCGTCCGCATTTAAGACAACAGAAGTTTTTTCGCCGTTCACAGAAAGCGACTTTATGTCGCTGTGGATTTTAGAAAGCAAGCCTTTTGACGGCATATTGAAAAACACAACATACTTTCCGCTTGAAGAATCCTTATAGACAACTGCGCCAAAAACCAGCGGCGGCGCAGAATTGCAGATTGCGCGCAAGCTTGTGTAAGAGCCGAAATCCGCTTTTGAGACAGGATGAAAAAGCCGGATTTCAGGCGAAATATCAAATCCAGTTTCTGAAAGCGCAAGAAATTCAGCCGGATATTTTAAAATCATCACAGAAGCGTCCGATTCGTCCTGCAAAATTGAAACAACGCCTGTATCAATTTGCTCTCCAAATTTATTTTCCGCTGAATCCTTGTCAAAATTCGGGAAAGAAAGTTTCAGACAGTCAGCAGGAAAAACGTATTTTTGAGGATTTCTTAAAAAAAGCCGCACTTCAAAATCTTGACTAGAAGAGACAAAAATTTTTCCAGAACCTTTTTCGTAAACGCCTGAAACAACCTCGTAGTCTGTAACAGCGGAAGTTTCCGTGTATTTTTGAAAATAATCTTTTACAGGCTCGTTCCATGAATCTGAAAAAAACGAGCATGAACCAAAAATCAAAGGCAGAAAAACTAGCGCGAATCTAAAAATTTTTATGAAACTGAATTTTTTCATATCATTCTCCTGCCTAAAACTGCCAGCCAATGCTAACTGACGGTAAAATCATTCCAAAATCCATGTCGCTCAAAAAGGCGAGAACACAGTCAAAAGAAAACTCCGAATAAAGCCGGTTTGTTATGTAAAACTGAACCGCGCCGCCGAAAACCGCATTTAGATTTATGCTGTTCAACGGCTCTGAAACAATATCGTGCTCAAAATGGAATTTCAAATCATTAAAAAACGAAATTCCCGCTCCGCCGTGAACTTCCAGCGTAAGAATGTGGCGGCGCTTCTCTGATTTTTTAGATTTTACCCGGACAGGAAGCTGGTACAGAAAAAGCGCGTCCGCATTTATCAAATTTCCGTCAATCTGATAGTTGCTGTAGTCCGCAAAAATTCTTGAATAACTTCCAAAGATTCCGAAGCCAAAATAGCCAAAGCGGTGCTTAAAAGGCACAAAGGAAGCCCTTGCAGTCGCGCTAAGCGGAAGCAGATTTGTGTCGAGATACTTTTCAAAAGTGCCATCGTAAAGAACAACAGGAAAAACATAGCCTGCGCTCAAATCAAAATCCACGCGCTTCTTGAATTTAATCTCAATCTCGCTTTTTCGGTCAACACCGCTTTTTAAGCCGCTCGCGTCGGTTGCCACAAAATTGTATTTTCCAACGTCAAGTTTTTTCATGTCAAATTGAACTTTCAATCGGCGGTTCTTTTCGTTTTCAAGAATTTCAGGAATTATCGCCCCGTTTTTCTTTTTCTTTGAATTTAAAAGCGCGTATTCTGTAAAAGAAATGTCAGACTCATTCTGCGGAAGCGCGAAAAGATTTTTTCCGGAAATATTGAAAACGCCGTCGTTTATTTCTTCAAGAAACAAAGTTGCTGACCTGTTCGCGGCGGATTTTATGTCCAAAATTTCCGGCTGGTACGCCTTGTAGATTTTGAACTCAAACCAGCTCGACTCAACTTCCGGAACATCCACAAGATTATAGGAAATGACTTTGTAGCGGTAGACGCCCGGAGCAAGAAGCGGATTTATCTGAACCTTGCTTGAATTGTCCTCCGTCATAATCCGGTTTATTTCCTCAAAAGCGCTTGTCTTTTCAGAAAAAGACTCAATCACGACCTCGTAATGCAAAACGTATTCAGGATTTTCCTCTTCCCATTCAAGATACTGCCACATCTCCTGCGCGGAAAGCTCGGTTTCTTCTTCTAAAATGGATTCTTCAAGGTTTGCCGAAAATGTTTCATCTTTTGCAATTTTCTGCTTCTCGGCAAAAACAAAAACCGAAAAAAGAAGCAGCAAAAAGAGAAAAATCGCTTTATTCATAGAAAAAAGTTTATTTTCCATAAGGATTTGCCGCTCCTTTTGCCTTTGACTTTTTAGGAGTTGGAATGTCAGTCTCAAAAACAGACTCAGAAACTATTCCTTCCTGAAGAATTTTGTCCAGCCTGCCGTCTTTGTCAGCGTCAACTCTTCTGACACCAAAAACCGACCACGTAAATTTTCCTTTTGAAAAAAGAAGCTTTTCTTCCGATGAAATTGCCGTAAAGTCAATCTTGTACGAAGTTCCGGTTTTTATATTTTTTTCAAGCAGAACGCGGTCTTTCCTGTCTTTTATTGTCAGAAAATAATCGGTCGCCATTGGAACTTTTTCCCAGGAAAGCGTTATATTCTTTGGATTTCCTTTTACAGAAAGATATTCGCGGTTAAAAACTGCCGGCTTTGCCACAAGATTCTGGGCTTTTTCAAGCGGTTCTACTGGCAAAATTGTAAATGTCCGCCGGTTTTTCTTATCGGTGTTGGAAATGTCAATCCCGTCCAAAGTTTCGGCATAAACGATGATTTCATAATTTCCAGCCCTAAGTCCGTCTGCCGTGTCCAAAAGAACTTCACTCGGAGCAACAGAATTCTTTTTTCCGTTGAATTCCTCATCAGAAGGAATTTTTATTATCGTTTTTGGCGGATTTTCGTCAATTTTTGTAAGCATAAACTGGGCTTTTTTGACTTTATCAACAGAATTCCACTTTGCAGTAACAGGATTTAAAATCGCGTCCGCGCCGTTGATTTTCGCGTTTTGACTAGGAACTGCAACTTCAACCGGGCGAAGCTTTACAAGATAAAAAGATTTTTCCGCAAGCTTGCCGGTTCTTCGGCTTGAAAATCCCGGAACTGCGTTTGCCTGCGCCTGAACCTGCCAGCGGTAATTCATTTTGTCTGCAAATTCCTTTGGATTGAACATATCAACGCCAATCTGCGTGCCGTAGACATTTTCCTCATAGACAGGATTTTTTGAATCCAGACGGTAAATTGCAAATTTATAAAAATCAGCATCCTCAATTTCTTCCCATTCAAATTTATAAGGAACAGTTTCGCGCGCGACAGCCTTGCTTCCCGGGTTTTTCAGTTCAGGAGCTTCAAGGCTGTCTAAAACAACAAATGTCTTTGCTGATGAAATCAAATTCATTTCGTCAGTTGTGCTTTTTGAATTTATGCGCCAAAAATAAGTTCCAGGCTTCAAATTCAATCCACGCAAACTAGAATTTTTTGTCTGCTCAGAATAGATTATATTTGAAAAATCCTTGTCAGAGGAAAGCTCAAAAGTTGTTTCAAAATTTTCAGGAAGATTTCGCTTCCAAGTGAATTTTGTGTCAGGAACAAAAGACTGTGCAGAGCGGTAGCCGTCAACAGGCTCAATCGTGTGCTGCTCGGGACTTCCTTTCATTGCATAAAAAGCACGAACTTCTGAACTTTTTGAAACATTTCCCTCGTCATCAACGTAATTTACAGCCCAGAACCATTTCCCATCAGCTAGATTTAATTCTTTTGGGTCAAAAGTAATATAATTTTCAGAAGTCTGCCTCTTTATTTTTGGCGAGGAAAGATTTGGATTGTCCGCAATTTTGATTGTGTATTTGTCTGCGTCATCCTCGTATTTCCACGAAAACGAAATTCCTTTTGCTGAAACTTCCGTGTTCACAATTCCGTTGTCAAGCGGAACAAGTACTTCTGGAACTGGAAGATTTCCCTTTTTTCTTACTGAAAAACTTTTTATTTCAGACGGAGATGAAAGGCCGATTTTATTTACTGTATAGTAAGGAGTTACTCGCCACCAATAAGTACCTTCCTTTAAAGTGGAAATTATTGCCGAAGTCAAGTTTTGCCTCTGGTCAAGCACAAGATTCTTCATATCCGGGTCGGAGGCGATTTCAAGCCGGTAAGAAGTGGCATAAGGCGATTCTGTCCAAATCAGGCGTATGGCAGGAAGTTTTGTCCTGTAATTGAACTCATATTCAGAAACAGGAACCAGAAGCTCAGGCAAAGGAGACTGAATCAGCTGGATTTTTCCGTTCTGAGAATCTTTTTCCTCATCATTTTGGAGCGCGGAAAGTTTCCAGTAATAAGCTCCGGGCTTTAGGTCAAAAGACGCGCCGCTCTGGTTTTCAGAAAAAAATCTGTAGACTATGTCCTTAAAATTCCTGTCGGAAGAAACTAAAAGCAGCGTGGAGATTTTATCAGAATCAGAATTTTCAGTTTTCCATTTAAAGTCAACTTTTTTTGAGCCGTCAGAATGATAAAGGATTTTTGCGTTTTGAGATGGCTCAAGCATTTTCACAGCTGTTTCTTTAAAATCCCCGGTTTCCGCAAGAACAAGGGAATCGCCTTCACCAACCGCAAACAATTTTTCTTCGCCTTTTTCATTCTTTTGAACGCTCGCTTTTCCGCTCATAACCTGCAGCGAAAGATTTTTTTGCGCGGAAGATTTATCCGCTGAACTTTTTGCGCTCAAAGAAGAGCCTTTTTCAAGCCGCACAGAAATTCCGTTTGAAGAAAGCGTCATTCCTTCTTGTGCATCAGAAGAATCCAGAACAGCAGAACCGCCGGAAAGTTCCGCCCTCAAAGCCTTGTTCTCCGAAAGGAAAACCTGCGCCATTGTGTTTTCAGACAAATCCATTATGTTTCCGTCCGAAAACCAGATTGTAGCTTCCGAAAAATTTGAAGTGTGGATTGTGTCGCCGTTGTATACCGGGGAATTCTGCCTAAGCCTGTCCCAAACAACTCTGTCCAAGAATTTTCGCTGGGCTGTCTTGTATTTAAATGTTATTGTAGCAATCGGCTCTTCATTCAACTTTGTAAGCGCGCGGAAAAAATTCTTATAGAATAAAAATGAATTTGCCGCCGCCCCAAGAACACAGACAAAAATCGCGGCGCAAAACGGAACAAAAAGGCTATTTCTTAATCTGGATTTTGTTTTCTTCTTCATTCAGATTCACCTTTTCAAAATCAGGAACAGGAATTCCCAAAAGCTCGCGCACTTGAGCCATAGTTTTAGGTCCGGCAGGGCCGACCGCCTTCAAGCAGTCCTCGTCTGGAACAAATTCCGCATCTCCCTGCTGAAAAAATTTTTGAATATCAAAGCCAGGCATATTCACAACGCCATAAAAATGTTGCGCGCCTTTTCCTTTTACCTCAAATTCAACAGGAATCATCTCAACAACAATTTCATTCTCAAGATTTTCTTCCCTGATTGAAAAATTATTGCTCTTGTTTTTTATAAAATCATCTTTTAAAAGATTGTAAGTGTCCTCGGTGATAAGAATGTCAGTTCCGCAAGGCTTGTTCGAGCTTTCCGTTCTTGAAGCGAAATTCACCGCGTCGCCAATCGCCGTGTATTCCATCTTGTCTTCCGAGCCCATGATTCCGCAGGTCGCCCGCCCGGAATTAAGACCGCAGCCAATCCGGATATGCGGCTTGTATTTTGCCTTCGCCTCATTTTCGTGCTCTTTTGTAAATGCCGCCGCATCCTTGTTGTATTTCATGAGCGCGTAGCGCATAGCGATTGTTCCGCGGATTGCGTTGAGCGCGTCCTCTTTTTTGTGTGCCTCATGCTTTGCGGAAAGCCCGGCTTTTTCCGGCGCGGAATCCGGGAGCTTTTCAAAATCAAGGCTGTCCTCGCGCAGGATTCCCCACACCGCCATAATCGCGTCGCCTTCAAATTTGTCCACATTGCCGTGGCTGAGCGTAATGCAGTTTACCATGCGGCTCATGTAGTCGTTCAAAAAACCGATGATTTCGCGCGGAGAGTCGTTTTCAAAGCGGTTCTTGAATCCGTCGCCGATTGCCGTAAAACCGCGGATGTCGCTAAAGAAAATCGTTATATCTTTTAAGTGAGGATCAAAATCCAGCTCTTTCCGCGCAATGCTTTTTGCAACACCCTTGTTTGTGAACTTAGCAAAAACGTCAAGAAATTCACGCTCGTCTTTTGTGCTCTGGTTCAAAACCCCGATTTCATCCTTTCGTTTTGTGCTAAGCTCGTTAAAAATCGGCGTGTCAAAGTTTCCGTTCTTGATTTCTTCCGCCGCTTCTGTAAGCTTCTGCAAATGGCGCGAAATTCCAAGCCGCGTAAAGACAAGGATTATTATTATGGAAAGAAAAAACACAATTCCTGTAAGAAAAATATTGTTAGTCCTTGTCGCGCGGACGCCCTCCAGAACTGAATCAACAGGAACGGTCGTAAAAACTACAATATCGCCAAACGAAAGTTTCTGGTAAGCCCCGAAATAGTCAGTCTTCTTATTGTTTTCATCAACCACAGAAAACGGAATCTGCCGGCTGTCCGAATTGCTTTCGTTGTTCTGCCTCATTGCCGCAACCAGCGGAAAATTCTTGTAGCTTTCGCCAATCAAAACTTTTTCAGTGTCCGGGTGGCACAGAATTTCCGCAGAATCGTTCAGGATAAAAGTTGTGTTCACAGAATCAGTTCCCAGAATGTCCGACATATTCTCAATCGAGAAAGTGATTACACAAGTCTGGTCAAGTCCGTTTTCCTTCCATGGAAAAAGCAGAGACATGACAGGAATGTTGAAAAAAGGCGAAGCGTTCAATGCAATAGTTTCGCCAAGACAGGAACGGTTTATCTGCAAAGAACTGGCTTTTATGAAATTTTCAAGGGCAGACACATCAATCTCATTCGAGATAAAAAAGCGGCTGTTTATTATAGAAGATTCTTTTGCAGAACGAGCATTAGATTTTACGGAAGATTTAGAATCATCGCCGCTTAAAATATTTACCGCGGCAATATCCTGGTTTCTTTCAAAGAAAAAAGCCTCCGCCTGACGCGCCAAAGAAGCAGAACGCCCGCCGCCGACAACATTCAGCAAGTCCAAAAGCTGAAAAACATTCGAGCGGATTGTGGAAAGCTTGTCCTCAACAGTTCCTGCCGAACGCGAATTGATTGTAAGATTGTTGTTTTCGGCAGTAATCTGGACATCCTGCCCGATAAAATGACTGTTAAGAAAAGTAACGCAGCCAAGCGAAACCAGAACAATTGTTCCGATGATTATCGCAAGCTTTACGCCAAGCGGAAATTTCACCTGCAATTGCAGATTTTTTTGAACATTTTTCATAAAACTTTTTCCAATAAAACTTATCTAAATCAGCTTAGAAGTAAAATGCTATGATTTTTTAAATTCAGAAAAGCGGGCAACAAAAAAATCATATAATAATATTATTTTATAAGTATAATGCAGTATTGCCTTTTTTTCCAAATATTAAGGCTTTTTTTTAGCAAGCAGAGCGATAATTTTTTAAATTTTGATTAAGCAGGCCGGTTTATATTTTAACTTCTGACTACATCAAAGCTAAAATCAACGTTGATAGCCGATGCCACATAAGCAAGGTTTTGACCGCCACCAATATTATTAGTTGCCTGCTATCAACCTACGTTTTGACTGCTATCAACCTACATTTTGGCGGCTATCAATATTGTTAGCTGCCTGCTATCAACCTACGTTTTGACAGCTGACAATGTTGTTCGTTGTCGATGTACAATCGAGTTTTTGACACTTTACAATGCTGCTGGTGGCTGATGTCAATGTTGATTCTGTTTTTCCGTAAAGTTTTCTATTTATTATTCCTCATATTTATCAATAATTGCCTGCCGCAATGCACGTCCGTCAACCTGAAACTTCTGTATAGAATCAATATTCTCACGAGTAATCATCACTTGACCTTCGAAAATATCAGTTTTCTTGTAACCGTCTTTTCTTGTCGCAGTTTCAGCGTTTCTGTGCTGCGGAGAGAAATTTAAATTATATATATCTCTGTTTTTTAAAACCCAGTATTTTACGCAATCTCTATAAACCGCAAACCAAAGCATAACATCGCAACAAGTTGGCTTTATTTGCTGAAAATTCATAAGAAAATCTTTTGTTGAATTTGAAGAAAGCGCTTTCATATAAAGAGGCTCGTTTGGTCTATTTCTGTCAACTGCACGAGAGCCTTTTACTTCAATTTTTATATTTTCGCCCATATATGGCAAATACAAATCATACTGTCCTTTATAAGATGAATCGATTTTCTTTGAAGGACGTTTCAATTCAGGTTCAACCGCAAGAAGATGGCTAAAGCCCCAGGTATCGCCAAAACCTCGTGGAGCGGAAATTTCAAAAACATAGAGATATAAATTTCTATTGATGTAATCATTTCGCAATTCAAGATAATCTTCATAAGAAAGGATTTTTTCTTCAACAAGTTTTGTTATAACATATTCATATCTATTAAAAGGATACACATTCTGAATATTTTCAATTTCAGAGCGGAAATCATCCGCATCTTTTAATTTAGAAATCAGTTTTTCAAGCTCTTTCTCAAGGATTTCCATAGACACTCTCCTTTATATAATCGTATTCTGTTTCAGAAATTCCAAAATAATCACAAATCAGCTCATCAGCAGCTTTCTGAGTTTTTGTATTGTTTAAAATATCAGCATAGACTTCATAAAATTTTCCGCTTAAATCAGAATCCAATACTGGCAATGGGAAATTTTGAAAATGCTGCTTTAAGACTTTCTTTGACTTAAATTTTTTCTGGTAAATAAATGTGTAAACAGGACTGTTAAAAAGACAGACAAGCATTTCCATCGGATAATCAGGAGAAATAATCATGTTCGCACTGTTCAAAAATAACTGGCCGTCATCCAAAGCGCAGACAATCTTATCAGAAATAAATTTGTAAACGATTTTTTTTGAACGATATATTGCCACAGGCGCAACTTGCTGAAATATATCGGGCGTAAATTTTATAAAAACTTCAGGAGATTTTAACCTGTATGGAATTATGTCCTTCCCTCTAAAAATCGGCTCATCATCATACAGTCTTTCTTCATGAAGAAATTTCTTATTGTTGCCAGTTACAACCCCCAAAGCGAATTTTGTACTCTCAGGAAGTCTTGCTTCACCCAATGAATAAATCTTGTTTAAGATTTTATCATCAATTTCAGAAACATTGTAAGAAATTAAATAATCAGGGGCAGTTATATTTTTTATATTAAGTTTATATTGTCTCTCTTTTTCAACGGTAATTTGACTCTCGTATTTTGCAATTTCGGAAAGCTTTAGAAGCACACATTCAGACTGGACACCTTTAAATGCCGTTCCCAATGGTAAAATTTCAATATTCCGATGCGTATTCAATAAAAATTTTCGTATATTTTTATGAGCCGCAACATTTAATATGGATTCCGGCAGAAAAAAATTCAATTTGCCGTTTGCAGACAGCTTATTTATGGAATTATACAATGCAATGCTAAAAATTTCTGTTGTGTTCAAAAAAGGATATTTAGACAGCAATAAATCCTTTTGCTTTTTTGAAAGTTTGCTTCCCCATGGCGGATTTGTAACAATAAAATCATATTTTTCATCACTCTGTAAAAACAAGTCAGTTTCATCTGAAAAAATCAAGTCGTGTTTTTCGATATGAGAAGAAATAAAAGGATTATTGAAAAACAAAACAAGATTTATGTGGCAAATCAGCAAAGCAACTTCATCTATATCAAAAGCGAAAATTTTATCAGGATTATGTTCTTTTGAAAGCGTGTTTATCAAAATGCTTCCGCTACCACAGCAAGGATCCAAGACCTTAGCATTTATTGGAATCTCTATAGAAGAAAGAATTTCCGAAGGTGTGTAAAAAGCCCCGTCTTTTGATTTACATGAAATAGTCTGAACAGACTGATAAAACGCCCCTAAAATATCATCATCTTTATTTTCAATATGAAAGTTTTCAAAAATATTTTCGCCGTTATATATGTTATTTATTTTTAAGAAAATGTCTGATTTTTCATCATATAAATCGTTGCTTAAAAGAATTTGTTTTCCAAGACAAGAGACAGCCTCTTGAATAGAAAGGCTGCTGTTTTCGAATATTTCAATAAGCTTTAAAAGAAGTTCTTTGCGTTTTTTATCTTTTATTCCTAAGAATACAGCACTTGAAAAATTCTGATAAGAACGGTTAGCCCTTGACTGCAGCCGTGACGAACCTGTTTCTATTGATTTTATCAATGCCGAATAATCATCTTTTGTATATACTCCATCTTTTGGAGATGGAATTACACCTGTCTTTATCCAATTGTTTACAGTAGCAAGAGAAATATTAAATTTATTTTGAATATCTTTTTTAAAAAAAGCTGTTTTCACGTTATTCATCTTGGATAATTATAATACATTTTTAGTCAATCAAACGTAAAGACAGAATCTCAAAAAAAAGAGCGTCAGAAATGACGCTCTTTTTCGTTTTATTCTAAATTTTCAATTAGAATGAGCCTGCAACTGCTACTGCGCAAGCTACTGTGCAGGTCGCAACCTTCGGTTGCTTATCTAGTTTCCACTTGCTCGCAATGCTCGCATTTTTCGTAAACGAAAAAACGTGAAAACTAGCGGGCTGCAATAGATTCAGCCAAATTATAGTTACTCTTAAAACTAGAAACTTCCTGCAACTGCTACCGCGCAAGCTACTGTGCAGCCTACCATCGGGTTGTTGCCCATTCCCATGAAGCCCATCATCTCAACGTGCGCCGGAACTGATGAAGAACCAGCGAACTGAGCGTCTGAGTGCATGCGGCCCAAAGTATCTGTGAAGCCGTAAGAAGCAGGACCTGCAGCCATGTTATCAGGGTGCAAAGTGCGTCCTGTTCCGCCGCCACTAGCTACAGAGAAGTATTTTTTGCCTGCGAGCAAGCGTTCCTTCTTGTAAGTTCCCGCAACCGGGTGCTGGAAGCGAGTCGGGTTTGTAGAGTTTCCAGTGATAGAAACATCGACATCCTCGTGCCACATGATTGCCACTCCCTCGCGTACATCGTCTGCGCCGTAGCATTTTACAATGAGACGCTCAGGATTGTTTCCGTACGGGATTTCCTTTACAACTTTGAGAGCCTTGTCTGTTCCCTCGCCGTTGAAGTAGTCAAACTTAGTCTGAACGTAAGTGAATCCGTTGATGCGGCTGATAATCTGGGCAGCGTCTTTTCCAAGACCGTTCAAGATAACGCGGAGCTTGTTCTTGCGGACTTTGTTCGCGTTCGCTGCGATTTTGATTGCGCCCTCAGCGGCTGCGAAAGACTCGTGTCCTGCCAAGAAAGCGAAGCACTGTGTCTCCTCAGAAAGAAGACGCGCGCCCAAGTTTCCGTGTCCGAGACCTACTTTGCGGTCGTCAGCTACAGAGCCTGGCAAGCAGAATGCCTGAAGGCCTTTTCCGATGTTTGCGGCAGCTGTTGAGCCAGTCTTGTCTCCAGTTTTCTCAGCTTCTTTGATTGCGATTGCAGAGCCGAGAACGTAAGCCCATTTTGCGTCCTCAAAACAAATCTGCTGTGTTGACTGGCAGATTTCGTAAGGGTCAAAACCGCGTGCCTTGCAAAGGTCGCGGGCCTCGTTGAGTCCTTTTTCGCCTTCTGCGAAACCATATTCTTTAAGAGCCTTGTTTACCTGCGGGATACGGCCTTCAAAATCTTCAAACAATGCCATTTTTCTTTCCTCCGTTCCTACAATTAGTTTTTGCGAGGGTCGATAAGTTTTACCATGCCCTGGTCTTCTGTAACGCGTCCGTAGTGAGTGCGCGCCTTCTCGATTGCCTCTTTCGGGTCAACTCCAGCCTTGAGAGCGTCCATGAGCTTTCCGAAGTTGATGCAGTTGTAGCCGATAACCTGGTTGTCCTTGTCAACAGCCATTGTTTCAACATAGCCCTCTGTCATCTCAAGGTAGCGAGGACCTGTCTTGCGTGTGGCGAACATTGTTCCAACCTGAGAGCGGAGATTTTTTCCCAAGTCCTCAAGGGAAGCTCCGACTTTCAAGCCGCCCTTTGAGTAAGCCGACTGAGTGCGTCCGTAGACAATCTGCATGAAAAGCTCGCGCATTGCAGTGTTGATTGCGTCGCATACAAGGTCAGTGTTAAGGGCTTCAAGAAGAGTTTTTCCGATAAGGATTTCAGATGCCATTGCAGCCGAGTGGGTCATTCCTGAGCAGCCGATTGTCTCGACAAGAGCTTCCTCGATGATTCCGTCTTTTACGTTCAAAGAAAGCTTGCATGCTCCCTGCTGAGGCGCGCACCAGCCGATTCCGTGTGTAAAACCAGAAATATCCTTGATTTCTTTTGCCTGAACCCATTTTCCTTCCTCAGGAATTGGAGCCGGCCCGTGATATGCGCCTTTAGCCAAAGGACACATATGCTCTACTTCTGCTGTGTAGACCATAATATTCTCCTAAAAATAAAAATCTGTTTTGATTCCGTCTCTTTTTAGGAAGAGACTGTTTCTCTGTTTTATGCAGGAATTGCAGCATTTTTTCAACTGCAAACCACTACATTGTTTTGTTATTGATTATAGTTTTTTTAAAATTGAAATTCAACGACAAAAGCAAAAGTTTTTTGAGCTTAATGATTTTATGGGCGTTCCGGTTGTATTTACAACCGTCAGGCCTTTCGCCCTTGCATTGTCCGTCGCCTGCAACGGACAACGGCTGCGCCGGGGCTACAGTCCTTAACGCGTTTTATTGTTTTCCTTAGAAATTACAAAAATAAACGAAAAAAGCAGCATTAAAAACGTAATAATCCAGCTTATCGGATAACTTAAAAATATATTGCCAAAAGAATACAATCCAGGAAGCTTAAAAACCGTAAAAAGATAGACAAGGCGGCTTCCACAGACAAAAATCAAAGTCATAACAGCAGGCATAAGGCTCCGTCCCATTCCGCGAAGACTATTTGCCATAACGTCCATTATGCCGCAGGTAAAATAAGTTGAACAAATCACAAGAAAACGTTCCGCGGCCTTGTCTATTACAAGAGGATTTGACGTAAAAACCGAGAAAAGCTGCCTGCTAAAAAGAATACAAATTCCGCCAATAACAGCGCCGACAATGCAGACAGAAAAAAGGCTTGTCAAAACGACTCTCTTTACGCGGTCAATTTTCTTTGCGCCAACATTTTGACTTACAAAAGTAAGGCTTCCCTGGGCAATGCTGTTCATTGAAATATAAACAAAACCTTCAATGCTTTGACTTGCGCTGCTTCCGGCAACAGCAACCGCTCCAAAACTGTTTACGGTAGATTGAATCACCATATTGCTAAAACTAAAAAGACTGCTCTGAAAACCTGCTGGTACTCCGATTTTTAAAATTTTCGCAAGAATATCGCTGTTAAGGCAAAGTTTTTTTAAGTCCAGCTTAAAATCATCTTTCTCTGTAAGAAGAATAAAAAGGACGCATACGGCGGAAAGAGCCTGGCTTATTACAGTCGCCCACGCCACCCCGGCAACATCGAGATTAAATTTTATTACAAAGACAAGATTTAAAACAACGTTTAAAATTCCGCTTACAAAAAGAATATAGAGCGGCCGTTTTGTGTCGCCTTTTGCCCGTAAAAGAGCAGAACCAAAATTATAAACAACGCTCGGAAAAATTCCGCAAAAATAAATTCGCAGGTAAAGCGCAGAAAGAGGAAGAACTTCCTCAGGAGCGTCCATAACAATCAAAATCTGCCGGCTAAACAAAACTCCGACAACGCTTATAAAAGCTCCGCATAAAAGGCTCAGGACAAACGAAGTATGAACTGTCAAACTTACTTTTTTTGAATCTCCGCAACCGGTAAAATTTGCAGCAACAACATTGCACCCGATAGAAATTCCTAAAACCGTGTTTACAAGAAAATTTACAAGAGAACTTGTTGAGCCGACGGCAGCAAGAGAATTATCTCCAGCAAACCTGCCTACAACAACAACATCCGCCGCATTAAAAAAAAGCTGCAAAATTGAACTTAGCATAAGCGGAATCGAAAATTTCATTAACTTGGGAAAAATTGCTCCCGTCGTCATGTCAATCTGATTGCTTTTCATTTTTTATTTCCGACAAACAAAAAAAATAAAAAAAAACGGCCATCAAACTGATGACCGTTTTTGTGAGCTACGATGGACTCGAACCATCGACAGCCGCCTTAAAAGGGCGGTGCTCTACCACCTGAGCTAGTAGCCCGTTCATTCAACAGTGAATATCTAACCATTTGGCTGGACTGAAAAAAAACGGCCACCGAACTGATGACCGTTTTGTGAGCTACGATGGACTCGAACCATCGACAGCCGCCTTAAAAGGGCGGTGCTCTACCACCTGAGCTAGTAGCCCATTCACTCAATTGCTGAATGCCTAATTACTATATGATTTATGAAAAAAAGTGTCAATATCTAAAAACTGTTTTTTTTTAATTTTTCAAAAACTAAATTTTGCTTTCTTAGAAAACTCTTACCCGAAATTAAGCAGATTTTAAAGATTGCATTTGTTTTTAGTTATAAAGTTTAATCATAAACAAAGCTGCATCGGCAACTTTTTGATTTTATTTTTTAGAGGTGGTTTTATGAAAAAATCCATTAAAATTATTTTGACAGCTGTTTTTCTTTCTGTCTTTGCAGGAACAAGTATTTTTGCAAAAAGTCCAAGGGCAGAAGAAAAAAACGATCAGCCAAGAGAACACTCTTTCAAGCACAGAAGAAACGATGTTCCGCCAAGACCGCACTTTAACCTGTTTGATGACGACAGCGTTTCTTTTATTGGAACTATAAAAAAAATAAGCTCTGACGCAAGCCTTATTACAATTACAAACACTGACGGAAAGGACGAGACATTTGCATTGACTCCGTTTACAAAAATCTGCATTCCGCCAGAAAGAGCTTTGAATCAGCAGGCTGAAAATCCTGATGAAAAGCCAGAACTTCCTCCTCCGCCTTGCTCAACGGCTGCAGATTTACAGAAAGACGACTGGGTTATCGTAAAAACTGCGGCTACTGACACAAAGACTCCTGTTGCAGGAATAATTTTTGTTTCTAAAAAAACAGTCGAAAAAAAATAATATCCAACAAAAAGGCGCGTAAGTTTTTTTTAGCTTATCCGGTGCGTTTACGCCGGATGCGCCGGGCTTTAGTTGGTGTTTAAGAGAGGATTGATAAAAATCAATCCTCTCTTAAACGGCAATGAGGGCTACCGAACCCAGAGCAGCCGGTCGCGGCAAATAAAATGCCGTCCTAAAAATTTTAATAAAATAAAACAGCCTTTAAATAATTGAAAATCTCTGCAATAATAAACATAAGGTTTTTGAAATGGCTGAAATAAATAGTGAAAACAGTGAAATTTTCGGGCGCAAGATTTTTTTTATCTGCGCAACATTCACCCTTAACACAAATATTATTTTGCGGTTGATGGAACAAGAATATGAAATTTACAAGATCGATGAGCCGCGCCAGTTAAAAAATCTTTTAGAATTAAATCCTCAGTCAATTGTTTATTTTAATGTCGATACTCACTTTTCTTCTCAGGTTTGGTTCAATTTTATTTCGAGTTTTGAACACAATCCAAAATTTGAAAAATGCGATTTTGGTGTTTTTTCTACAAAAGGAACCGGAAAATTTCTATATGGAAACGCATTAAAACTTTCGGCTGGAGCTTTTACCATCGATAAAAATTTTGGCGAAATTATGGGGCTGCTTTTGCAGAAACTTGAACTTTTAAAAGCAAAAGGCATGAGAAAATTTGTGCGTTTAATATGCGCCGACAATAAATCCGCCGAAGCTTATTTTATAAGCGGAAATATGATGTTCAAAATGAATTTTATCGACATTTCGTCTATCGGCGTTGGGCTGATTGTTCCTATGAAATATGCCGGATTTATAAAAATAAATTCTGTAATTCAAGGACTTACCCTTGTTCTCGGAAACAAGCAGCTTAAAGTGAATGCAAAAGTTCATACAATAAAAGCTGTTTCTTCTGGAATTTTAGCCGCCCTTATTTTTACTCCCGATACTCCTGGAAATTTCAGAAACTACGTGCGGACCTATATTTGCGAAGAGCTCCAGAAAAAAATGGCTGCAAGCCTCATAAAACTGCAGCTGGACAACACGGACTACACGATTGAAGTCCCGGCTGCCGTTGACGGCGATAAAGAGCAAAAAAAAGTTGAAAAAACTGCTGAAGAAAATAATGAAAGAAGTCCCGCAGAAGAAGAGTCCGAGGAAAATAAAAATCAAGAACCTAAAACTCTCAAAAAAACTGAATAAAAGCTTACAAAAATTCAAAAAATTGAATAAAACAAATAAGAAGCGGTCAAATTTTATATCGTTTTCTGACAATTTTTCAAAACTAGGAATTTTCTTCCAAAACTGCAAGAGTGTCGCTTTCTCCGGAAATTTCTGATTTTGAGAGCGGACGCAAAATCTTTACTTTTATTAGAGAGCCTGGCTCAGGAAGTTTTTCGTTCGTTCCGAACACAAGTTTACAGTGAAGAAAATTGCCAGTTACCGCGTGGACTACGATTCTATCTGCAAAAATTTTCGGTCTGTGGACAGTTTCGCAAACAGCCTCAAGCACCTGCCCTTCAAAAGAAGCTATATACTCTGATTTTGATTTTTTGTTAAAAGCTTCCAGAGCCTCAATTCTTTTTCCTGCGACTGAATTAGGAACCATAGGGCGCATAGAAAACGCCTCTGTGTTTGGGCGGGCGCTAAATGGAAAAGCGTGGACAAAAGAAAAGCCGCAATCACCGAGCATCTTTAGAGTGAGCTCAAAATCTTCATCGGTTTCGCCAGGAAAACCTGCAATAATATCGCAAGCAAGGAACGGATTTTTTTTCGCTTTTTTTAAGAGGCTGCAGGCTTTGTAAACGGCTTCGATTTTGTAAGGACGCTTCATTTTTGCCAAAACAGAATCGCTTCCGCTCTGCACAGAAAGATGAAAATGGGGGCAAACTCTTCTGTCGCTGATTATTTGCGCAAGCTCTTCATCGACGATTTCCGGGTAAAGGCTGGAAATTCTAAAGCGGATTGACTTTGTATTCTGCAAAAAAAGCCTCAAAAGACCTGCGAAATTTACAAAACCGTCTTTGTAATGTCCGCGATACTGAGAAATGTTTACAGTTGTAATAACAACTTCGTTCTGACCTTTTTCTTCAAGCTTTTGAACGCGTCTGATTGCTTCTTCGGCGTCTAAACTCACGGATTTTCCGCGGGCAAGGCGGATTGCGCAATAAGTGCAGGCGCAGTTGCATCCGTCCTGAATTTTTAAGGAAGCTCGTGAATGATGCGCAAAGCCGTCAGGAACAAGGCGGAACGGTTCTTGAATTTGATTATTTCCGGCTGTTTTATAAATCGCTTCAAAACTTTTTTGAATAAAAGCGGCAAGCTCTTCACCATAAAGCTCTGGATTTTGCTTTAAAACTTCTGGAACGTCGGCAAGATGTCCTTTATACTGCCCGCCCAAGACACAGATTTTTTTTCCGATTGCAAGAATTTCGTCGCGGCTGTTCTGCGCATAGCAGCCAGTAACAAGAACTGCACTTTTCGGGCATTTTGAAAGAAGAAGGCGGATTATTCTCCGCGCTTTTTGCTCGGCCTTTGCCGTAACAGTGCAAGTATTTACAACGCAGAGTTTTACGGACAAATTTTCGGCAGTCGCGGCAGAAAAAGGCGACATTGAAATTTCAAAACCCGCATATTTAAATGCGCTAGCCGCACCTTCGCTTTCGACTTGATTGAGCTTGCAGCCGAGCGTTTCAAAGTGAATTATTTCTGACATTTTTAGCGGAGTTTTGCAACAACCCGTTCACGGCCGCGGATTGCATCGGAATTAGAACCGTTGAGCTCGATCGCTTTGCTGTATGCTTCGAGCGCACCGTTGTAGTTTCCGGTCATTTCGCGCGCATAACCGCATCTAGTCCACCAATAATCAACTAAAGGTTCTGTATGAACAGCCGTTGAAAAAGAAATATCTGCATGCTGATATTTTGCCTGACGGATATAAATTTCGCCCATGTAATAATAGGCATTGCCAATGCGGCTTCCGTTTGCAGGAACATTTGCCAGATAATACTGAAAAAGTTCGAGCGCGGCAGTATTTTTTCCAAGATAGAATTTTGCCTCCGCCTGAATTTCAATCAAGCGCACATCAGTTGAATTGATTTTCCGGGCTTCTGCAGAACGCTGCTCTGCCTCTGCATACTGTCTGTTGCGGACAAGGCTCCAGCAAAGAACGCAATATGAATCAATATTCTGCGGATCTTCCGCGATTTCCTGTTCGCAAATTTTTATTGCTTCTGCATATTTCCCGTTGCGGTAAAGAACAAGAGCATCTGCCCTCTGCTGCGCAAACGACTGAATCGAAAAAAGAGAAATGATTATTAAAACTAAAAATGATTTTTTCATTATTTTATCCTTGCATTGTGCATTTGCCGGAAAAATGAGAACCAGGTTCAAGAACAACCTGCTTTGCAGAAATATCCCCGTTTACAGAGCCTGTCGAAGAAACAAAAATCAAATCCTGACCGTTGATATTGCCTTCAACCTTTCCGCGAACAAGCACACGGCTTGCCGAAATTCCCGCATTTACAACTGCATTCGAATCAATCACTAGATCGCTTGTCGCCTCGATTGAACCGTTTACATTGCCACGAATCATAAAAGGCTTTGTGAATTTTATTTTTCCGCTAAAAGTAATATCGGAAGCAAGAATTGTATCAAAATCTTCTTCTTCAAGATCGAAAAAGTCTGTGTCTTTTACATCAAACATTCCATCATTTTACAAATATAAAAGATTTTTTTCAAGGAAACAGGAAACAGAAAAAATGTGTAAACAATAAGCGCAAATCTATGCCAAAGTTGTTTTATTGTCGATTTTTAACTATAATTGAATTATGAATTTTCTGCGCTCCTGCGTTTCAGTTTTTTTTCTCGTTTTTAGTTTTTCTTTTTTTTCATGCAACTCAACTTCAAGCATAAGCCAAAACAAACCGGATTTTCCAAAAATAGAAGAACCTCAGAATTCTTCAATTACAATGCTCTTTGCAGGCGACATTATGGCGCACGAAATCAATTTTAAGGCGCAGAAGTTTGAAAGAATTTGGCAGGATGTAAAGCCTCTCGTAAAAAGCTGCGATCTAGCCTTTGCAAACATAGAAGCTCCGGTAAACAGCAAGCACGAATGGAGCACTTATCCGCAGTTCAACATGCATCCGGAATACGTCCAGGCGGCAATTGATTCTGGATTCAATGTTTTTTCGCTTGCAAACAATCACACAAACGACTGGTATCTTGACGGAATAAATGCAACCCGAAACTATTTTGAAAAAAAGACTGATGTTTTTGCCTGCGGAATAAAATCAAATCCCTCACAAAAGCTCACATTCCAAATTATAGAAAAAAACGGCTGGAAAATTCTTTTTGCGGCCGTTACAGAAATTTTAAACCGGCCAGATTATGCTTCGTGGATTGACTATTTTCCTCCAAAAAAACATTCCCAGCTCATTGAAGAACTAAAGGAAATCCAGTCCCAAAACGAACACGACATTTTTGTTTTGAGCGTCCACACTGACGAAGAGGAATACAAAAAAAACGTAACAGAAAGCCATAAAAAATTTTTCCGCCAGCTGATTGAAGAATGCAAAGTTGATGTAATTTGGGCAAATCATCCTCACGTTTACAAAACTTTTGAAACAGTAACAATTTCTGACGGCAAAACAGAAAAAAACGCGCAAAGCGATTCGCCTTCAACAAAAACAAGAAAAGCATTTATAATGTACGCAAACGGAAACACAATTTCTGGACAGAGGTCTTCGCCTTCGCTTACAAAAACCGCAAATGCGCGCGATGACACAGGCGACGGACTTTTTATAAAAATGACTTTTGAAAAAACTTCTTCGCAAGTCAGCATAAAGCAGATCGAACCGCACTTTATAACGTCTTACATTCAGCCGGACGGACAGATTGTGCTTCGTCTTGCTGATGACGATTTTATTCACTGTCTGAAGCGCTCAGGACTTTTTTACTGGGCAAAATATATTGAATCAAGAAAAAAAATTTACGAAAACACAAAAGGAAATTCATTATGGCAATAAATTATAAAAAGCTGCCTGTTTACGAACAAAAACAGCTTATTTTAGACCAGCTTGCAAAAAATCAGGTAATTGTAGTTCAGTCCACAACTGGCTCAGGAAAAACAACTCAAATTCCTGTAATTCTTCACGAAGCAGGCTATTCTCAAAACGGAGTAATTGCTGTAACACAGCCACGAAGAATTGCCGCCCTTTCGGTAAGCGAATTCATTGCAAAACAGTTAAACACGACTTATCCGGGACTTGTCGGCTACAAAATGCGGTTTGAAGATAAAACTGATTCTTCAACAAAAATCAAGATAATGACAGATGGAATTTTGCTGCAGGAAATGAAACTTGATCCGTGGATGAGCAAATATTCGGTAATCATGATTGACGAAGCCCACGAACGTTCGCTGAACATTGACTTTTGTCTTGGACTTTTAAAGCGAATTCTTGCTGTCAGACCGGATTTTAAGGTTATTATTTCTTCGGCAACAATGAATGCGCAGGCTTTTTCAAAATATTTTAACGGCTGTCCGATTGTGACAATTGAAACCCAGGTTTTTCCGGTTACGATGGTTTACGATCCGCCGGCAATAAAACCGACAACTTCCACAGAATCAGGCGCTCAGGCAATTTTAAGCAAAATTGAATCGACAATCGGACGCGTTCTGGACAACCATGAGCCTGGCGACATTTTGATTTTTCTTCCCGGCGAAAAAATCATAAAAGACTGCGTGCAAAAACTTTACAACTCAAGTTTCCGCTCAAAAATCCACATTGTGCCGCTTTACGGAAGGCTTCCTAAAGAAGAGCAGGAAAAAGTTTTTGACTCCGCCCCATTCGGAAAAAAGAAAGTTGTAATTTCAACAAATATCGCCGAAACTTCTGTAACGATAAATGGAATAACAACGGTTATAGACTCGGGCTTGGCAAAATTGAATTTTTATAACCCGAAAACCTATACATCATCTCTAATCGAAACTCCGGTAAGCAAGGCAAGCTGCAACCAAAGACGCGGACGCGCAGGACGAACCTGTTCCGGAACATGCTACCGGCTTTACAAGCGCACAGATTTTGAAAGCAGGAGCGAATACACGACAGAAGAAATTTTCCGCACCGACTTGAGCGAAGTTCTTTTGAGAATGAGCGAGCTTGGAATTACGGATTTTGAAAATTTTGACTTTATTTCAAAGCCAGAAAAAGAAAATATTCTCGGCGCGCTCGAAACACTCAACATGCTCAAAGCACTCAATCCAGACAGGACTCTTTCTTCAATCGGAAAACTCATGGTTGAATTTCCACTGGAACCGCGTGTAAGCAGAATTTTAGTGGAAAGTATAATGAATTATCCTGACGTGCTTGATGAAAGCGTAATTGCAGCTGCATTCTTAAGCACCCAGTCGCCTTTTGTTCTTCCTCCTGGAGAAGAAATGGACGCACGGGCAGCGCATCACGCTTTCCGCGACATTCAGGGAGACTTTGTTTCTTACGTAAAACTTTTTAGACGCTACCAGTCAATGGAAAACAAAACCCGCTTTTGCCAGAACAACTACCTCGACGAAAAAGTGATGAAAGAAATTTCAAGCATTAGAACCCAGCTCGAAGAAGAAATCAGCGCTCTTGGAATTCCTGTAACTGGCGGAGGCTCGATGGATAACTACCTTTGCTGTATTTCGGCAGGAATGATTCAGTTTGTTTGCGTGCGCGATGGAAAAGAAAACTACCGTTCATTGACGACCGACCACATTTCAATCCATCCTGGTTCCGGAATGTTCCGCACTTCCCCACTTTTTATTGTTGCCGGAGAAATTGTAAGAACAAGCCGGATGTTTGCAATGAGCGTAAGTCCTCTTACAAAAGCGCTTCTTGCGAAAATCGATCCGTCTCTCGAAAAAAAACTGATGTCAGTCCGTGGAGCAAAAGGAAAATCGCTCACCGGAAACCTTGAATACACAGGTTCAACATTCAGAGAGCAAAAAGGAAAACCTGGACGCGATGACAGTTATTTTGGCGGAAAACTGGACAAAAACGAAAAGAAAAAGCGCGATGAAAATTCAATTGGAATCGGAGGAGAACTTTTCGCACTTGAAAAAGTCAAAGGCAAAAAACAGGCAGTTCTTCCTTACGAAAAATTCAAAGAAGCTCTTCTTTCAGAAAATGACAAAAATAAACTTGCGGCGCTTGCAAATCTTCGCGGAAAACTCGTTCTAAAAGGCGGCTTTGCGCTTACAGGCGAAAAATTTGAACTGATTGCAAAACTTGTCAAAAATTTGAATTTAACTCCTGTAGATGCAAAATCCTGGCCGAAAAATTTCAACATCACTTTAAATGACGAAAAAGACGGCGAGCTTTTGATTCAAAATTTAAAATACGTTCTGAACCTTACAATGGCAAAATCGCGGACAAAAGAATTCGGTTTTATAACTCTCTTTAGCGACAGCCGTGGAACATACTGGTTTAAAGTAAGCCGAGGATTTGTCACTGCGCTAAATGAAAGTCTTGCAGCATTGGAAAATCTTGTTGACGATGCGGGACAAATTTTAAGTGCAGTTCAAAAAGAAAAAGTGAACATGCTTTACAGAATGTTGAACAGTCTGTACGAGTAACGCTTTTTAGCAAAACTTATTGCTCTTATTTGGCATTTGCGTTTGGATTGCTCTTTTTTTCAAGTTTTTCTTTCTGCTCTTCGGCAATTTTTTCAGCTTCTTTGACAGTGCTGTCCGAAGAACCCAAGATTTTCTTTGCTTTTTCGGCATTTGCGTTTTTCTTGAGCGGATTTTTTGCGGATTCGAGAATAATCTGCCTTACAACGGGCAAAACGGCTGGATAACGGCCTTTTGAATAAATATCAAGCCCGGTTCCCTGAGTGGCAGTGTCCGTTGAATCAAGATAATCCTTGCAGATAGAAGAAAATTCGTTCCGCTTATATTTTGCAAATTCTTTTCCGAGCGCGTATCGGAGAGGTTTTCTTCTGTTGTCTTTTAGAGTTTCGCGGGCAAGAGCAATAATCTCGTCAGTGCCGGCATTGTTGTATTCAAGAAGAGCAGCGGCAACACGGCTTTTTGGAGTATCTGCAACTTTTTTGTCCGTAATGAGCTTGACAAGATAGTCATTCCCTTCTTTTGTGTTTAGGCTGGCAATTGCAGGATAGCACTTTTTTTTGACAGAATCTTCTTTGTCTTTTTCAAGCCGATAGACAAGATAAGGAACGGCTTCTTTATAATCATTTTTTTTGCAGGCTTCGATAGCCTCGATCCGAACCGTAACATGAGAGTCGCGTATTGCTTCAATAACAGTTTTTTTCGCCTCGTCATTTTCCTTAAAATTGGAAAGTCCCTTTACAACTGAACAGCGAAGTTTTGGGTCTGTATCTTCGTAAAGCTTTACAAGAATTTTGACAGCCTCTTTTTTTTCCATTGAACCGATCGCTTCTGCCGAATACATTCTTATAAAAGTATTTTCGTCTTCGTCCTGAGCCATTTCTACAAGCTTATCGTAAGTTTCTACGGCCTTGATTTTTCCAAGAACTTTTACAAGCTGCTGCCGCTGAGCAAGCGATAAATCTTCGCGTTCCAAATATTCTGACAAAAAAACAGCCTCTTTTGAACCGCCGATTTCGCCAAGAGTCGTAAGCGCGTCCGTAAAATAGTTTTCATCTTCGCTTTCTACGAGTTTAAGAACAGCCGGAAGAGCTTCTTTTGTTTTTACCGACTGAATATACTTAAAAACCGCATCTACAGTCGATTTTTTTTGCTCATAAGGATCGTCAAGAATTTCGAGCGCAAAATTTTCAAGGCAAGGGTCTTTGAGCTTTGTAAAATACTCGAGAATTTTTTCGCGGACAGCAATATTTTTTGTAACGTAAAATAAATCGTAAACTTCATCGACAAAGCGGACATCTTCATTTTTAACAAAATCATTCAGGAGCTCGATAATATCATCTTCCATTCCAAATTTTAAAGTGTCGGCGTTTTCTTTTCTTGTGTCCGGAAATTCCTCGTCAAGTTCCGCAATTTTTTCCGCATTCTGCTTTTGAGGCCGTTTTTTTGGAATTTTTACGGAAACCTCTTCCGCTTCATCATCAACGTCAGAATTTTCTTCGGAAGGATTATCGTTTTCTTGATTTTCGGCTTCTGCTACAACTTCGATATTTTCTTTATTTTCGGTTTGTGGAGAATTTTCGGTTTCTGTCTGAGTTTCCGAATTTGCCGACGTTTCAGCTTCCGGCGGATTCTGCGACTGAACTGTTTTTTCAGAAGCAGAAACAACTTCCGCGGTTTGTCCGAAAAACTGCAATTTTAGAAAACAAAATGCCGTCAAAACCAAAATATTTTTTTTCATAAAAACTTCCGCAAAATTTATTTTATATTTCCAGCGTGATACCGTTTTAAAAAGTCCGTTCTATATTTTTCAAAGCGGTTTTCTTCAATCGCAAGGCGAATTTCTTTCATCATATTATGCAAAAAATACAAGTTGTGGTAACTTGCCAGCATGCTGCTCAAAATTTCCTGTTCCTTAAAAAGATGACGAAGATAACTTCTTGAATAATTGCGGCAGACTTTACAATTGCATTCGCTGTCAACAGGTCCAAAATCGTGAATAAAACGCTCCTGTTTAATTGAAAGTTTTCCGTCATGAGTAAAATACGAACCGTTGCGCGCATTTCTCGTAGGCAAAACGCAGTCAAACATATCAATTCCGCTGTGAACGGCATCCAAAATGTAGTCCGGAGTTCCAATTCCCATAACGTATTTTGCTTTTTCCTTTGGAAGATGACTGACCGTAAAATCCAGCATAGAAGCAAAAACTTCCGCAGGCTCGCCTACACTCAAACCGCCGATTGCAATTGCCGGCATTTCCATCGAAGTTACAAATTCTGCAGAACGGATTCTTAAATCTTCAAAAAAGTTTCCCTGAACGATTGGCAGAAGAATTCCTTTATAACCTTCGTCCTGTTTTTTTAACCATTCAGATTTTGCGCGCTTTAACCAGTTTTCTGTTATTTCGAGCGAATGAAGGGCTTCTTTTTTATCAATTCCCCAGCCAGAACAAACGTCAAGCTGCATCTGAATATCCGAATTGAACTGAGCCTGAACGTCCACAATTTTTTCTGGAGTAAAAAGATGCCGGCTTCCGTCAATATTTGAAGCAAACATTGCTCCTTCTTCCGTTATTTTGCGCAGTTTTGAAAGGCTCCATACCTGAAAACCACCAGAATCTGTAAGAAAATTTTTTTTCCAGCCGGAAAATCCATGCAGACCGCCAGCTTCCTCGATCACATCGCTTCCAGGCCTTAAATAAAGATGATAAGTATTTGCGAGAATAATTTCAAAGCCGATTTCGTCCAAATCATCTTTTGTAAGAGCCTTTACAGTCGCGTTTGTTCCAACAGGCATAAAAACCGGAGTCTGAACGTCGCCGTGCGGCAGGTGCAATGTTCCGGTACGTGCCTTTCCGTCAGAAGACTCGTGTTTAATGTCAAAAATATCCATCATCATTTTATCCTTAAGAAATCATTTTTCTACGTTCTCGCATATTTTAGAAGAACCAGACTTACAACGACAAACAGAAAAACCGGCAGCCAGGCTCCAAGGAACGGAGAAAGAACTCCAAATTTTGCCATAAGCATTGTAACCATCTGAAAAACGTAGTAGATTACCGCCGCAGAAATGCAGCTGGCAAGGCTTATTAGCATTACATTTTTTCTTGTTTTTCCGCTCAAACCAATCGACAAAAATACTACAATAAAAAGAATGAATGGAAAAGCATATTTTTTGTAATAGACGCTCAAAGGCTCGTTATAAGGAAGCCCCACTCTTTTTAAGTGGGCAATGTATTCTTTTGACTCGCGGGTATCTACGGTTTCGACAGAAGTCGTGTTGTTTCTAAAAGTTTCAGGAATTTCAGTTAGCAGCGCAAGAGTAGCGGAATCAACCTCCGAAGAAACCAAATTTCCGTCAGAAAATGTGTATTTTGTAGAACCGTTGAGTTTCCAATGATCGTCCATCCAAAGTGCAGAATCGGCGCGGACAACGCAGTTTAAAGATTTATCTTCGTTTCTGATTACAATATAAAGCGCATAAAGGCGCATTGCCGAGTTGTCATAAAAATCCGCCTTATAAACGACATTTCCCTGATCGGACATGACGACGATTTTGTCATTATTAAGGCTTTTTTCGCGGTTTAAGACAATTTCCTGAAGTTCAACCTTTTTTGCAAACGTTGGAACAACAACTTTATCCTCAAAATAAAAAAGTCCAAAACTTAAGATAAATGCAAAAACCAAAAGCGGAGCTGTAAATTTTATGAGCGGAACTCCGGAGGCAAAAACCGCAACAAGTTCATTATTCGCATAAAAATCCGACAAAGTATAAGAAACTGCAAAAAGAATCGAAAGCGGCGCCGAATACCAAAGAGACTTAGGAAAATACAAAAGCATTATCTGAAAAACAGTCTTTGCCGGAACACCATTTGAAATAAAATTCCAAAGATTCATAAAAAGATCTACGAGAACTAAAACAAAGGCAAAAAAACAAAGCGAACCGACAAAAAGAGGCACAAATTTTTTTAAAATATATTTTACAAGTGTCATTTTTAATTCCTGTTTTAATTCTATTTGCCAATCAATTTTATATAGAAGAATCCGCCTGCAATCGTTATTGCAAGATTTGGCGCCCACATTACTACAAAACCATTTAAACCGCCACGGTTGCCAAAAATCTGTCCCAAAATCATCATTGTCCAGTACAAAACGCAGATTACGATTCCGACTATAAGCCCGATTGTCTGGCCGTTGTGTTTGCCAAAAAGAAGCGCGAGCGGAAGCGCCAAAAAAGCAAAAAAAATCGAACCAAAGGGCAACGAAAATTTTTTATTGTATTCAAGCTTGTAGGAATTCAACTTTTTTTTAGAAAACTCTTCTGATTCTTCCATTTGCTTTATTTTTTTATGCAAGTCGTAAGACGTCATTTCGCGAGGACTTACCCTGTTTGAAGTTGCAGAAATTGATGATTCGAAAACATTTAAATTCATCTTTTGCGAGGAAAGCACATCAAAATTTCCACGTTTTTCTTTGTCAAAAAGAAGAACCGTTGCATTGTTCATTTCCAGCGTCATAAGAACTCCGGAATCTTTTGCCTTTTTTACAACTGAATCGTCCGCAACAATTATGCGCTGCTGTCCGTCTGCTCCTGTATCAAAAAAAATCAAATCGCTTACTTGATCATTTACGACGTTTCCGATTACAAGAGTTTTGTCGACAGTTTTTTTTATTGAATTAGGTTCAAGCTCAACAGACGGATTTGAAGACAAAATCGAACGGTACAGCCGGTTGTACTTGATTGTTCCAAGCGGTAAAAGATAGTCGTTTACAAAAAATGAGCCAAGCGAAATTACCGCTCCAAGAATAATTACCGGCATTAAAATCGTTCTGTAGCTTTGACCGGAAGCACGGAAAATAAGAATTTCATTTTCAGAAACAAGCCTTCCAAGGCACATCAAAAAACCAACGAGAGTTGCAAAAGGCGCAGACTGTGCAATAATTGAAGGAAGAGCGTAAGCCATGAGTCGCATAACATCCCAAAGCGGCACTTTTTTTTCAAGAATTTTTTGAATTACGAGCAAAATCTGGTTTACAAAAAATATAAAAAAGAAGAACAGAAAGGCGACAAAAAAATACAAAAAAAGCTCTTTTAAAAGATAGCGATAAAAAACATGACGGTTTATGCCTGATTTTTCCTGCATTGCCTCGTCAAGAAAATTTGCCGTTTTATAGCAATGCAAAAAACGCATAAAAACTGCGGCGCGGTGAAAAATCGAATTTAAAAGATTAAATTTCGCCCAAAAAGGCTTGAATTTATTTTTATAAAACCAGCGGATTTTTCTGCTAAGCCTGCTTTTTGAAGCAATCCGCCAATAATAATAGCCAAGAGATTCAATATGCAGAACGCTTTTTTTTGCTTTTGAGCCGTTGAGTTTTGAGGAAATTTTACTTTTAAACTGAATCCAGCCTTTCCGAAAAAAATCCACGGTTCGGGTTATAAAGGCTTCGATTTTATCGAATTTCATTAAAGAATTTACTTTCCGGTGTGACCAAAGCCACCGCTTCCGCGTTCTGTTTCGTCCAAAAACTCAGCGGTTTCAAAAACGCCCTGAGTAACAGGAGCAACAATCATCTGTGCAATTCTGTCGCCGTCAGAAATTACAAAATCCTCGCTTCCAAGGTTGATTAAAATTACTTTTACTTCGCCACGATAATCGCTGTCAATAGTTCCTGGAGTATTAAGACAGGTAATTCCGTTTTTAGCGGCAAGTCCTGAACGAGGCCTGATTTGAACTTCAAAACCTTCTGGAATCGCCATTTTAATTCCAGTTGGAACCATAAACCGCTGCATAGGTTTTATTACAATTTTTGAGCCGTCAGGAATAAAAGCGCAGATGTCTGCTCCAGCAGAACCTGATGTCTGATAAGAAGGAAGTTTTACGCCTTTTTCGGCAAGAATTTTTATTTTGCAAGTGTTCATATTTTCTCCAATTTTAAAACTGATTTAGATTATACAGAAAAAACAGAGAATTATAAACCACCAGTCAAAAAATCCCAGCCCCGGCCGGAACGGCGCGATAGCGTTCCAAAAAAGAGAGGCGGTCAAAACCGCATTTCTTTTTTGGAATGCAGCGTAAGCGGAACCGTGGAGCGGCGGGTTAGAGCTTAAATTGCGCTCCAAATTTATAAAAAACTAAAAAGTTTCGAGGGTTTTCTTTAAAATCTCAAGACCTTCGTCGATTTCTGACTGCGAAATATTCAGCGGCGGAACAAGCCTGAGCGTGTTTTTTCCTGCTGTGGAAGTCAAAAGTCCGTTTGTGAGAAGTTTTTTTTCAAGCTCAACCGCGCTTTTTTCTTCAATAATATCAGCTCCAATCATCAGTCCCTTTCCGCGGACATCGCCGACATTCGGATTTTTCCAGGATTTTATCTCGTTTCTGATTTTTTCGCCCTTTTGTTTTACGCTTTCAAGAAATCCCGGTTTTTGAAGCTCATTCAGGACAACAAGACCTGCCGCGCAAGCCAATGAATTTCCAGCGAAGGTTGACTGATGGTCGCCTGCCTTGAAAACGCCCTCGGCTTTTCCGCGAATCAGGATTCCGCCCATAGGAACGCCGCCTGCAACGCCTTTTGCAAAGCTCACTACATCCGGCTCAAAGCCAAGCTCGTCGCTTGCCAAAATCGTGCCGGTTCTTCCGAATCCTGTCTGGACTTCGTCCGCCATAACAATTGCGCCGGCTTTTCTTGCGGCTTCTGCTGCGGCTTTTGCCCAGTCCGCGTCAATCAAGTTTACGCCGCCTTCGCCCTGAACGCACTCAATCATCAAAGCCGCGGTTGTGTCGTCAAAAGCGGTCTTGATTGCTTTCCAGTCGTTCGGCTTTATCGTCTTAAAATGCTCTGCGTAAGGAGCAAAGCAAGCTGGATGAAATTTCTCCTGGCCGGTCGCAGTCAATGTTGCGAGCGTTCTTCCATGAAAAGAAGATTCAAGCGTGTAGATTGTGCGCCGCTTTTCGCCGCCGTTCAAATATCCGTATTTGCGGGCGAGCTTGAACGCAGCCTCGTTTCCTTCCGCGCCGGAATTTCCAAAATAGACGCTTGAGAAGCCGGTCGCTTTTAAAAGTTTTTCCGCAAACTCAACGCCCACATCGCTTAAAAAATAATTGCAGACGTGGATTTGGCGCGCAGCCTGAGCTGAAATTGCGTCAACGAGCGGCTTGAAATTGTGGCCGAGCGAATTCACCGCGATTCCAGCGAGAAAATCGATATATTTTTTGCCGTCAACGTCGTAGCAAGTTGAGCCTTGCCCGTAAGCCATTTTTACGTCGAACGAGCCGTAATTATTCACAACAATTTTTGAACCCATTTTTTCCTCCAAGATTCAATGCAAGTTTTCTACCTGCGAGCTTTCACGCGTTAGGGATAAGAGCGGTTGCGCAAGCAAGTGCGAAGCACCGGAGCGTCAGCGGAGCCGCGGATAGCCCGACGGCGAAGCCGGAACGCCCGAATAAAACTGCCGATTTTTTTCAACATTTAATGACAGATGCTGAAAATTTCGGCGTGAAAGTTCAGATAAAATCAATAAATCATAGTGCCGATTCCACGGTCGCTGAACATTTCAATCAAAAGCGAATGTGGAACGCGGCCGTCGATAATGTGAGTGCGAGGAACTCCGCCGCGGCGCGCAAGCATGCAGCACTCGATTTTTGGAATCATTCCGCCGCTGATAATTCCGTCGTCGATGAATTTCTGCACGTCTTCAATATGAATTCGCGGAATAAGCGAGCCTGGCTCGTTGACATCGCGCAGAACGCCGGCGACATTTGTGAGCTGGACAAATTTTTCCGCATTGAGCGCGATTGCGATTTTTGCCGCCGCAGTGTCTGCGTTGATATTGTAGCTGTTCGAGTCTCCCTGCAAGCCCATCGCAACGCTTGAAACAACCGGAATAAAGCCCTCGTTTAAAAGCGACTCGATGATTTCAGGATGGACTTCCTCAACTTCGCCCACGAAGCCCAAGTCAACGCCGTCTTTTTCAAGTTTCTTGGCGCGCAAAAGCCCCGAGTCAACGCCGGAAAGTCCGACAGCATTTCCGCCTTCCTGCTCGATAATCTTGCAGATGTCCTTGTTAAGCTTTCCTGTAAGAACCATTTGGACAATTTCCATCGTCTCAAAATCTGTGTAGCGCAGACCGTTTATGAATTTTGACTCTTTTCCGACTCGCTCAAGCATATGGTTGATTTCAGGGCCGCCACCGTGGACAAGCACAACTTTAACGCCGATTGTGTTAAGCAAAACCAAATCCTTCATTACGGCAGACTTCAAGTTTTCGTTGAGCATAGCGTTTCCGCCATATTTTACAACAACAGTTTTTCCAACCCAATGCCTGAAATAAGGCAAAGCCTGCACAAGAACATCGCTCCAGGACGAATTGTCGAGGCGCGGATTTTTCACAAAATTTTCTTCCATAAAAATTAACTCCCAAACCAGTTAGATATTCAGCACGGATTCAACGGATGAATATGATTTTTTTTAATTTGCATTTTTAAGATTTTCCACTGAAAAAGCGAATCCGAGTGAAAATCGCCGGTCTGCGCGACTGCCGCTTGCTTTGACTGCGCTTTGCGTTAGGCAATGGAAGCCCGAAGTTCTGGAGCGGAGCGCAGGCGAAGCCAAGCGGAGCGGAAGAATGAGCGTGAGCGAAGGCTGGAACTGCCGACGGCTTAGCTTGCGAAGCCAGCTAAGCCGGAACGCCCTGCTTTCAGTTTTGATTTTCTGTTCTCCGCTTTTTTTTGCTGTCTTCCGTTTTTTCAGATTCGCGCAAGATTTTACGTTCGGTAGTCTCCGTTGATTTTCACGTAGTCGTAAGTCAGGTCGCAGCCCCAGGCCGTTCCTTTTTCGCTGCCGTCTTCAAGCTCCACGAGAATTTCGACAGCTTCTTCAGTGAGGATTTTTTTTGCCAAGTTCTCGTCAAAATTGAGCGGAACTCCGTGGTCAAAGACTTTGATTTGATTTTCCTTTCCGCCGTTCTGCTCGCCCGCGTCAAAATAACGCTTTGCGCCTTCCCTGCTCAAAAATGAAACGGAAGTTTTTTCTGGCGTGAAATTGAATCCGGAATAGCCCATCGCGTCGAGAATTCTGCCCCAGTTTGCGTCCGCGCCGAAAAAAGCGGCTTTTACGAGATTTGAGCAGATTACGGCTTTTGCCAGGCCGCGCGCGTTTTCAACTGTGTCCGCACCGACAACATTGCAGGTTACAAGCCGGCTTGCGCCTTCGCCGTCCGCAGCGATTTTTTTTGCCATTTGAGTGTTCAAAACGTTCAACGCCGCAACAAAATCGTTGAAGTCTTCGTTTTCAGAATCGATTTCAGCATTTCCGGCTTTTCCGTTCGCGAGAATCAAAAGCGTGTCGTTTGTGGAAGTGTCGCCGTCAATTGAGACGCAGTTGTAAGTTCCCGCGACAGACAAGCGCAACGCTTTTTCGAGCATTTTTGAGCTTATCGCGCAGTCGGTTGTGATTACAGAAAGCATTGTTCCCAAATTGATGTGAATCATTCCGCTTCCTTTCGCCATTGTTCCGATTTTTACGGTTTTTCCGCCGATTTTTGCTTCAAGCGCGGTTTCCTTGAATTTTGTGTCAGTTGTCATAATCGCCTGGCGGGCCTCGACGTTTCCGTTTTTGCTCAGAAGGCTAACGGACTTGTCCAAGCCGTTCAAAATTTTTTCGACAGGAAGCTGCTGGCCAATTACGCCGGTCGAGCAGACAAGAACATCGCTTTTCGAGATTTTTAGTTTTTCGCTGACCGCCACCGCTTCTTTTTCCGCGTTTTCATAGCCTTGCTTCCCTGTACAGGCATTTGCGTTTCCAGAGTTCATAATCACAGCCTGAGCTTTTCCATCCGCAATCTGCGCTTTTGTGAATTTTACACATTCGGCCTTTACGCGGTTCTGCGTGAAAACTCCAGCCGCATTGCAAACTGAATCGCTGAAAATAAGCGCGGTGTCATAAGTTGTGCGGCTTTCCTTGATTTTGTTCAAAACGCCGCTCGCGGTGAATCCTTCGGCAGCGCAAACTCCGCCGTCAATAAAAGCAAATTTCTCCATAAAAAAGCTCCACTATCACGAATAAATATGCAATTATCATACAAAGTTCTGCATATTTATTCAATATAAATATTTTCTTTATCGCTCGTTCCTTAAAATTTCACGTTTCTAAAAACCATTTTGTGTTTACATAATAAAAACACACTTATGTATTTAAAGCACCTTCTTTTCAGACCACAATTTTAATTTTATAATCATTTTATGAATGAAAACGATTTAATTGAGTTAAAAATCCAGGTAGAAAATGTTGCGCAGATTTTTTCAAAAAACAAGCCGATTTTAATGGATGGAACTTTTGACAGCCAAAAAGTCAAAGATACAATACTCGAAATGGCAACAGCCCTGCTTCCAAAAGAAAAAATAGACTGTCTTACAGAATGGATGGAAAAACACGAATTTTTCACAAGTCCTGCAAGCGCAAAATACCACGCAAACGTTGCCGGAGGACTTGCGGCTCATTCTCTTACGGTGATTTACCAAAGCCTTGTTTTTGCGCCAATGATTTTTTCAAATTTTATCCAGACAAAGCGTGCAGAATTTTATAATTTTTCAGCTGCAGACATTTTTATTGCCGCGCTGTCTCACGATTTTTGCAAAGCTGGATTTTATTCAGTCGAACACAAAAAAACAAAAAACTATCAGGGGAACTGGGTTTACGAGCCTTATTTTAAAGTAAAAAGCGAAAACCGAAATCTTGGTCACGGAAACGAATCCGCTCTCATGCTTCTTGAGTGTCTTCCAGAATACATTCATAAACGTCCGGTTCTCGAAGCAATAAGCCGCCACATGGGATTTTCCGATTTAAGTCCGAACGAAAGTTTTAACTATTCAAATTTTCTGCAAAACCCTCTTGTCATTTTGCTCCAGCTGGCAGATCAAACTGCAGCTCAATGGTGGGATTGCTAAAATTCCTAAAAAACTAAGGCAAAATCTTAATTACATCATCGAGGACATAACAAAAAGCCGGAGATGAAGATTTTTCATTTTCGACAAAAGGTGTCCTTAAGTCAATTTTATTGGAACTGTCAAACGGAGCAGTTCCTGTAAAATTTCCAGAAAAAACTACAATATCATTTTTTTCGATTTTGTTGCTAACAGATTTTACGGTCGAATCAATACTTTCCGGCAAAACTGCATAGTTTATGTCCAAAATGCGAACCCAGCCTTTTTCGATTCCTGCCATTGCGTCTTGACCGTAAACCTTGCCGTCAATGCAATCTTCAATTTTCTTATCATGCAAAAGAGCATTTATTGACTGCTCGAAATAGTATGAATAATCAACAGAACAGCTGACCAAGGAACGCGTCGGAGCAATATCTGTCATACTTTGGCTGTATCCGACATGATAGACAGGAACCGGTCTTTTTGAATTTTCACAGACAACGGCAGGTCCTTTTGTGTCAGAATGTTGAGATATTACAACGCAACCTTCATCAATCAATTCTGCGGCAACCTGCTTTTCCAAAGAATAATTTGACCAAGTGTCCGTATATTTTACGAGCATTGTCGCTTCTGGAACAACCGAGTGAACGCCAAGATAAAAAGCCGTATAGCCGGAAATAACTTCTGCAAACGGAAAAGCCGCAACGTAACCGACTTTTGCCTCTTTTGCGCTTATAACTTTCGATTCAATCATTTCCTTAAGTTTTTCTCCGGCAATCACACCGCAAATATAGCGCCCCTGATAAATTGTTCCATAACAGTTATGATAATTTGAAAGAACAGGCTCATCATTTGCATTGTCGCCAGTCGGCACACAAAAATCAATTTCTGGATGAAGCGCCGCCATCTCTTTTACAACTGGACCGTAACCGTAACTGGCGGCAATTATGTAATCACACTTTTCGTTTACAAGTTCTTCCAAAGGACCTTCAATCTGGTCTTCCGTAACATTGTACTTAGTAACACAGTCAATTTTGTCGCCAAAAACCGAAACAACGTGATTTTGTGCCTTTATAAAATTTTCTGTATAAGGAGTTATTTCATCTCCTACAAAAATGAATCCAACTTTAAGGCATCTGTCTTCGGAACGTGTCAAAATATGAAGTCCAAAAGAAAGCAGGCACATTGCAACAGAAGTAATTGTGCACAAAATATATTTTTTTTTCATTTTTACATTCATAGTTTTCCTCATTTACTGTTTTCTGCCGGAATTTTTTTTGATTTTTTGTAAAGGCTTTCAACATCTATTGTTCCGTCAGCAATCAGAGAAAGCATGATGTCCACAAGTTTTGGATCAAACTGAGTTCCGCTGTTCCTCTTAAGCTCGTTTATTACAAAATCAAGATCCAGCTGTTTGCGGTAAATACGGTTTGCCGTCATTGCGTCAAATGCGTCTGCAATACCGATAATTCTTGCGTCAAGAGGAATTTCTTCACCTTTTAGGCCGTGGCAATAGCCGCTTCCATCGTATTTTTCGTGATGATAAAGAGCGCCAACGCTTACATTGTCAACAACCGTAAAGTATTTTAAGATTTCTCCGCCACGAATAACATGAGATTTCATGATTTTGTATTCTTCGTCCGTAAGTTTTTCGGGCTTATTCAAAATAGCATCCGGAATTCCGATTTTTCCAATATCGTGCAAAAGCGCCATCTGCCGCAGAGTTTCGCATTTTTCCTTTGAATATCCAAGTTTTTTTGCAATAAAAACTGAATACTCCGACACCCTGTAAGAATGTTCGCTCGTATTTGAATCCTTGGCATCTACAGTCTAGGCAATAGAAAGAATAGTTTCGTTCACCATCTTAATCTGTTTTTTTGCATATTCGAGCTCGTATTTTTGTTTGAGCAAAGTTTTCTGAGAACGAACTCTAGTAACGAACCATGTAAGCCAGACAAGAACAAGCGAGCCAGTCAAAATTACATAGAGTTTGAACCAGTTTTTCTGATACATTTCTGTTTCTTTTTCAATCGTGTAATTTGCGCTTTCAATTACATTTCCGTTCAATCCGTCGAGAATTGAAATTTTAAACACGTAAGTTTTTGGCTTTAAGTTTGAATAAGAAATTTTTCCAAGTTCGCTGAGCAAACACTCTGCCGGTTTTAAATCATTTCCAACAAGAAAATATCTTACATAAGGATCGTTCAGAGAATAATTCAATATTTCCGGCTCAAGCACAAGTTTTTGAGTTTGAGGCGAAAGTTTAAAAACGTCAGAACGGCTAATTTTCTGCTTTATTCCGTCAACTTCCGCAAAATCCAAAATCATGCGGTAAGATTTTGAAGCCATGTCGTATTTTGACATATTAACCTTTACGGCTCCGCTGTCGCAGCAAAGATAAAGATTGTCGTTTTCGAGACAAGGCCATGAATTTGCAATCAGCAGCGAACGAAAACCATGCTTTGCATTTATAACAGGATATTCAGTCTTCAAATTTTCAATCAAATCTTTTGACTGAGCAACATAAATTCCTGCGCTTCCCAAAATCCAGCATGTTCCGTCAGAGTCGCAAATCATGTCGTAATTGTTTGAATACGGAAAATTATCAAGTTTTTTAACTTCTCCTTTTTCGGACGTATAGCAAATTCCGTTGCTTGTAACAATAAAAACACCGTCAGAAAAAGAATCGTAAACCATTCGCAAAATTACGTTTGAAGAAAGTCCGTCTTTTTTTCCAATATTTTTTACAATCTGGCCATTTTCTATTTTTGAAATTCCGCCTCCGTCCGAACCTACGTAGCAGCCATTTTTGTATTCAAGAAGGCAAAGAGATTTTTCGTTGGCAAAACCGTCCTGCGCAGTAAAAACTTTTTCAACAGCATCTTCTCTCAAAAAGGCAACTCCATAATCTCCGGCAACGGCAATTCTTCCGTCCTTAAGCTCGCAGATATTTCTAAAACGGTTTCCAGGAAGTCCAGTTTTCTGTGAAAAATTCTTTATTTCGTATTCGCCAGAAGAATCCAAACTTACTTTATAAATGCCGCTTCCTGTCGTTGCAATCCACAGGTTATTCATAGAATCCACCTTCAAACAGCGAATTCTTATTTTATTAAGCAATGAACTTATTTTATTTTCAACTTTTTTTTCGTTTTCCTCGTCAAGAATTATAAGCCCCTCGTCAGTTCCACAAAAAAGAAGTCCTTGCCATTTTTCTGTAGAATTTACAACAGCGGTTTCTTCGATTTCAGAAAAAAGCTCAACAAAAGTAGATTTGCACATTTCGAGAAGCCCAAGCCTTGAAGAACTGAACCAGAGATTTCCCTGATAATCGATAAGCATTGCGTCTATCGAATTCGTAAAATTGTTCGTGTAAAGTTTTTTGGCCTTAAAACTTTCATCGAAAAAGGCAATTCCCGTGTCAGAACAAACAAAAACACCTTTATTTTCTGCAAAATAGAATGAATTTATGCCTTCTATTCCTGGAATTTTAAATTTGCGGACTAAGTTTGGACCAGAAGGCGTCAAGCTGTAAATAAAAATCGAATCGTCCGGGCTTGCAAGAAAAAGCCTTCCGTCTTCCGAAAAATCTACACTCTGAAAAGAGGTATTTTTCCCATCTTTTAAAAATGAACAGCAAATTTCTCCGTTTTTAAAGCAAAAAAGTTCTCCGCGTTCGGTAACAGCAACGACATTTCCAAATTTGTCAGCAGACATTTTTGTTACATTTTTTATCTGTTCATAGTTTTTTGTAATTTTTACTCCGCCGCTCAAAGACACGAGAGAAATTCCTTCTGTTGTTCCGATGTAATAATTTCCGTCGGTATCGCTGACAATGTCCTTTACAGAATTTGAAAGAAGTCCGCTTTCTTCGTCAATTACATTCATTACGCGTTCATTTATAAAAATCGTAATTCCGCTGTCATTTGTTCCAGTCCAAAGCCTCCCTTCTTCGTCAACAAAAAGGCAATTTACACTTTTTACAGAATGAATATCGCTCATGAGCTTAAATTTTGAACCGTCATACTTAAACAGGCCGGCATAAGTTCCAATCCAAAGTTTTCCGTCATTTGTCTGTTCAATATCGTTTGCTTCGCCAGACAAAAGTCCTTCAGGATTTGAAAAAACTGTCTGAACATAAGAGTCCCATTCATCGGCAAAATTTTGAGTAAAAGCTGTTTTAGGCAATAAAACAAAGAAAAGCGCAAAAATAAAAGTCAAAAACGGAGCTATTTTTTTTGGAATGATTTTTTCTTCTGAATTTTCGTCACGTTTTTTTCTGTAAAACCTTGCAAACTTTATTAAAAGATAAATTATTTCGACACAAAACAGTTTGTCTAAAAATTCAATATAAAACTGCCCAATTACAAAGGAAACATATTTTGGAAAACCTGCGTCCATAAAAAAACGCATTACTTGAGATGCCCAAATATTGCCAATATCACCGCCATACATTGTTATGCTGACGATTACAGAAATTACTGTTGAAATTACAGCAAGCCCCATTCCAATCGTCATAGTTAAGAACTGGCTTTCAAAAACTTTCTTTTTTGCAAAATATCCGGCCAAAAAACCGATAAACGCGCCAGTAACGCAGTAAACCGACTGATGGTCAACAAAAATGCCGTAAATTATATTGTTTGCAAAACCGACTATTGCGCCACAGATCGGACCTGCAAAATACGCAATAAAAAAAGTTCCGACAGAGTCGCACCAAAGCGGAAGCATAAGATTTTCGGCAAAAACTCTTCCAAGAAGGTCAATCAAAAGCGCAAGCACCGTAAATGGAACAATTAGATATTCTTTTTTGGCTTTTAACAACATCACTTTCTCCTGTCTTTAATATTATAACGTTTTATTTATGAATTACAATTTCTATGGCAATTTTTTTGTAAGTTTTTAGTCAAGCAATTATAGAAAACAATGCGTGAACTGATTTTTTTTGGACAAAACTTAGCCCGGATCGCCACGGAAAGACCGGACGAGCGAAGCGAGGGGGACTTGCAGTAAGAGCCGGTCAGCGCGAAGATGAGCTGCGAAAAATTAAAAATTCGTATTTTCTCATAGAAAAAAAAATGCTAAACTTTCATAAAGAATTTAAAGCAGGCGGATTTGGCGTTCTGCTGGAGGAAAAAATGTACATTACATGCCTGGACATGGAAGGCGTAATTGCTCCAGAAATCTGGATTGAGTTTTCAAAAGTTTCTGGAATTCCTGAACTTTCACGAACAACTCGCGATGAACCTGATTACGACAAACTGATGAACTGGAGAATCGCAATTTTAAAGGAACACAAACTTACATTAAAGGACATTCAGAATACGATTGCAAAAATTGATCCGCTTCCCGGCGCAAAAGAATTTTTGGATGAGCTGCGTTCAATCTGCCAGACTGTTGTTTTGAGCGATACTTTTGAAGAATTCGCAGGCCCGATTCTAAAAAAACTCGGAATGCCGACTATTTTCTGCAACAGCCTCGAAACAGACAAAGAAGGTTTTATCGTAAAGCACAAGATGCGCTGCGAAAAATCAAAGCTAACGACGGTAAAAGCGCTGCAGTCAATTGGTTTTGAAACAATCGCTTTTGGCGACAGCTACAACGATCTCGGAATGATTGAAGCAAGCAAGGCAGGTTTTTTGTTCCGCACGACAGACAAAATCAAAAATGATTATCCGAATATTCCGGCTTTTACAGAATATTCAGAACTTTTGGCCGCAATAAAAGACGCGCTCAAAAAATAAAAAAATCGCCAGATTTAAAAACCTGGCGTTTTGGCGGCAAAATTGCAAAAAAAAGGCGCGTTTTGGCGGCAAAATTGCTCGTTTTGCCAGCAAAATGCAAAAAAGGCGCTTTAAAAAACCGATTCCGTTTCTGGACAGTTTTTTAGGCGCTTTTTTTGTGGTGTTTTTCCTAACCGCTTTTTTATTTTTCCGAAAGCATTTTAATCTCGGCTTCCGTAAGCTCGCGGTAAGAGCCAAGCTCAATCGCCGGATCAAGGAAAAGCCCGCCCATTTTTATTCGTTTTAGGTAGACAACCTCATTTCCAAGCTGGGCGAACATTCTTTTTACCTGATGAAACTTTCCTTCAAAAATCGTAAGCAGGCACTCAGTTTTTCCGCTGGAATTTTTTTCAGCAGCAAGAGAAAGCCTTTCAGATTCTACGTTCTCTCCAAATTTTCCGTCTTCATCCCGCCATTTTAATTCGGAAGGAGCGCATTCAAAGCCGTCTTCGTTTTGTTCCCGGTCAATCCAAAAGCCTTTTTTAAAAATTTCGCAGTATTTTTGCTTTTCTTCCAAAGTCAAAGAATCGCGCAAACCGACCGCATAGGTTTTTGGAACGTGAGTTTTCGGCGAAAGCAGCGAATGTGTAAGTTTTCCGTCTGTCGTCAAAATCAAAAGACCTTCAGTGTCAATGTCGAGCCGTCCCATGCAGTGCAAGTCGCCGCCCAAAAATTTGTGCCGCAAATTTTCATCCAAAAGGTCAAAAACGGTCGAATGTTCGCCGTCCCTGTTTGCGCAGACAACATTTTTGCATTTGTTGAGCATAATATAAAGGTCGCGCTGTAAAAATATTTTTTCACCGCCAATTTCGAGGCTATCCGAGTCAATTTCAACTTTTGCAGCAGGATCTGTCACGATTTTCCCGTTCAAGCTCACCAAACTTTTATGGCAAAGCCTTTTTACGTCCTTTCGAGTTCCAAAACCGTGGTGCGCCAATATTTTATCGAGTCTTTCCGCAGGCATTTTTTTAGTTAATTTTTAGATTTTAAGAGGGAGGACAGCCTCCCTGCGCTCCAAACGCAGGCGTTTTCCGCTACCCTCCGTGCGGGGAACTACCCCGCAACGCCCCTTCTATCTTTTTTCGATTGGAATATAATTTCTTTCAGCAAGAATATTTTTGTAAGCAGGACGGTAAATTCGTCCTCCGGCGACAATTTCCTCGATTCTGTGGGCAGACCAGCCGGCGATTCGGCTTACCGCAAACAGAGGAGTAAAAAGCTCGCGAGGAATATTCAGCATTGTATAAATAAAACCAGAATAGAAGTCTACGTTTACACAGATTTTCTTTTCGCCGCCGTGTTTTTCGTAAATAACTTCCGGTCCAAGCCTTTCAATCAGCTTGTAAAGGTTGTATTCGTCTTCAAGGCCTTTTTCTTTTGCAAGTTTTGCCGCATGATCACGCAAAATTGTCGCACGAGGATCGTTAATCGTGTAAATTGCGTGTCCAAGACCATAAATCAAACCTGTATGGTCAAACGCCTCTTTGTTTGCAATTTTTCTTAAATATTCCTTTACTTCTTTTTCGCTCGACCAGTCGCGGACATGAGACTTTATGTCGTCCATCATTTCGATTACACGGATATTTGCTCCTCCGTGTCTGTAACCTTTTAGAGAGCCAACAGCCGCGCCGATTGCAGAATAAGTGTCCGTGTCCGCAGAAGAAACAACATGCACCGTCAAAGAAGAGTTGTTGCCGCCACCATGCTCAGCATGCAAGATAAGCGCAAGATCCAGAAGTTTAGCCTCGTCATCGGTAAAAGCCTTGTTGTTGCGGATCAATCGCAAAAAGTTTTCCGCAGTAGAAAGCTCTGGCAGCGGGTTGTGGATATACATCGACTTTCCGTCGTAATAACGGCGTTTTGCCTGATAACCGTAAGCTGTCAAAGTTCCAAAACGGCTTATAAGCTCAATACATTGACGCAAAATATTTGAAAGAGAGCGTTCTTCCGGATTTTTGTCGTAAGAATAAGAAGCCAAAACACCGCGCGCAAGTTTATTCATAATATCAGCAGACGGAGCTTTCATAATCATGTCTTCAGTAAAATTTGGAGGCAAAGCGCGCAATTCACCGAGATATTTTTTAAAAAGCTCAAGCTCGCTCTGGGTCGGCAGTTCGCCAAAAAGCAAAAGATAAACCGCCTGCTCATAGCCAAACTGATTATGAGCTTCTGCATCGCTTATCAAATCAGCAACATTATAACCGCGATACAAGAGTTTGCCGGGGATTGCAATTTTTTTACCGTCCTTCACTTCGTATCCTACAACATCGCCAATGCTTGTAAGACCGACGAGCACACCTGTTCCGTTGGCATTGCGCAGACCTCGTTTTACATCATATTTTTCGTAAAGACTAGTGTCGATTGGGTCGTTGCGTTCAGCAAGTACGGACAAGCGTCCGATAAAAAGGCTTTCTGTATCCATTCCGGCATCTCCTGTTATTTTGCATAAATATGCAATATTCTTAACTTTTATTGATAATTATACAGATTTCAAAAAATCTATGCAACTTCTACTGCAATATTGCTCCCTTATCCGCGGAGCTTACCAGTTTAGCGTAGCGGGCAAGGTAGCCAGTTTTTACTTTTGGCTCAGGGGCAACCCATTTTGCCTTGCGCGCGGCAAGTTCCTCGTCGCTTACTTCAAGATGGATTTTGTAGTTGTTTATATCCAAAGTAATTTTGTCGCCTTCCTGAACAAGCGCAATCGGGCCGCCGACAGCCGCTTCTGGTGAACAGTGTCCAAGAGAAGCACCACGTGTAGCACCGCTGAAACGTCCATCAGTAATCAATGCAACCTGCTTGTCCAAGCCCTGACCTGCAAGAGCCGCTGTAACTGCAAGCATCTCACGCATTCCAGGACCGCCTTTTGGACCTTCATAGCGGATTACAACAACATCACCCGGCTTAATCTGGGATTTCTGGACAGCTTCCATTGCCTCGCTTTCATCGTTGAACACGCGCGCAGGTCCGGTGTGATGCATAAGCTCCGGAGCGCAGGCTGAACGTTTTACAACTGTTCCGTTCGGCGCAAGGTTTCCGAACAAAATCGCAATTCCACCGTTGTCGCTGAACGGATTTTCAATCGGGCGAAGGATTTCAGGATTGCGGTTTTTTACGCCGGCAATATTTTCTGCGATTGTTTTTCCTGTGGCGGTAATCAAAGATGTATTTATAAGGTTCTTTTTTGCAAGTTCAGCCAAAACCGCCTGAACACCGCCCGCATCATCAAGCTCGCACATAAAAGTGTGTCCTGCAGGAGCCAAGTGGCAAAGATTCGGAGTCCGCTCAGAAATTTTATTAACCTCGTGCAAGTCAATGTCAATTCCAGCCTCATGCGCAATAGCCGGAACGTGCAGCATTGTGTTGGAAGAGCAGCCGAGCGCCATATCCGCAGTCAACGCATTGCGGAAATTTTCAGCCGTCATCATCGCCCGGGCGGTAATTCCTTTTTTATACAAATTCATAACAGCCATGCCAGCGTGCTTTGCAAGCGCGATTCGTTCGCCAGTTACGGCAGGAATTGTTCCGTTTCCAGGAAGCCCAAGCCCCAAAACTTCAGTAAGACAGTTCATTGAGTTCGCGGTGAACATTCCAGAGCAAGCTCCGCAGCCCGGACAAGCGCGGTGCTCCATTTCCTTAAGCTGCTCCTCAGTGATTTTTCCGACCGCAAGACCGCCAACCGCCTCAAACATATCAGTAAGCGAAAGATTCTTGCCCGAATAAGGATTCGACTTGTCATTTCCAGGAAGATGTCCCGGCATCATCGGACCGCCGGAAACAAAAACAGTCGGCAAGTCAAGACGTGCGGCAGCCATCAGCATTCCCGGAACAATCTTGTCGCAGTTCGGAATCATAACAAGAGCGTCAAACTGGTGAGCCTTAGCAACACATTCAACGCTGTCGGCAATAAGCTCACGTGTTACAAGCGAATATTTCATTCCCTCGTGTCCCATCGCGATTCCATCACAGACGCCAATCGCAGGAAATTCAATCGGAGTTCCGCCAGCCATTCTAACGCCAGCCTTAACAGCCTCCGCAATCCGGTCAAGTTCAATGTGCCCCGGAATAAGTTCATTTTTTGCGCAGATAACACCAACCAGCGGCTGATTCAATTCCTCATCAGTATA
>ERZ808277.61-NODE-61-length-69527-cov-5.814659_pt1 | contig 69527 bp, 46 predicted proteins | sample MGYA00521240_ERZ808277 | MGnify/ENA primary metagenome ERZ808277 (study PRJEB31516, sample SAMN03275599) | gut metagenome | biome: mammalia-associated habitat; material: feces | host: Papio cynocephalus | place: Kenya | collected 2012-07-17 ... | reverse complement strand
CTGTCTGCCCTGGCAGCGACCAGTACGTGTTCGGTGCTCCGTACCTTCCGAACGCGAAGATCGCCCTTCCGAACGGGAAGACCCTTGAGGTGAAGGCCGCCGGTGTGAGCGATGTTAACCGTTATGTGAAGAAGGTCCTTCGCAACGGAGTCGAGTGCAAGAAACTTTACATAACCCACGATGACCTCCTTCAGGGCGGCACAATCGAGTTCGTGATGGCCTCCAAGCCGAACAAGTCCCGCGGCCAGAAGCAGGGTGAAAAACCGTACTCGCTTTCCGCAAAGGCGGTGAAGTAACTGGGGGGGGGGGCTGCACCCGTGGAAGGTAAGCCTCTTTTTCTCAGTGAATTAAGTAAAGCCCTTTAGCTAATATCGGCTAAAGGGCTTTACTCTTGCGACTGATTTTCAATCGTTTACTTTCCACGGGGTTTATCGCAATGCTTCAATCTGCATCGCACTCAACCCAGTGAACAGCATAATCTGATCTACCGGCATACCACCAAGAAGCATAGCCTTGGCCACCTCGGCCTTACCTTTGGCCATACCTTCGGCCATACCTTTGGCAGTTCCGTCAGCCAGTCCCTTTGCCTCTCCGTCGGCGTATCCCGCCTCGAAGCCCTTGCGCTCGGCGAATTCCCTCTGCGCCAGAATGTCCCTCTCGTTCATCTTGTCGATCTCGTATTTAAGTTTCTTCATTTTGTCGAACGCCGCCACCTCGCACGCTTGGGCCAGTCGTCTGGAGATTCCGCCTGATTTCTCGATCCTCTCGGGTATCCTTTGGAAGTCGCCGCCGTTCCTGAATATGTAGAACAGTCTGTCGGACTCCGTGACACACTCCTCCAGCGTCTTGGTGAACAGCGCCTGCTCCACAAAGATAACACTAATTGTCTGATCCGCAACCATTCCGGTGCGTTTTTCGGTGAACATCCAGTAGGAGATGAAGTGGTCGGTGTCCCACTGCGACTCGTCATCGTGCCTCAGGCGGTAGTTCAGGAACGACACCACATAGACAGGGTGGAGCTTCCCGTACAGTTCCCCCTCCGACAGTTCCAGATGGTACAGCCCCGACGCATAATAGACACACCGCTCGAAGAAGCTGTCCTCTTCCGCGGCCTGCATCTCCACGATGAACGTTCTGTCGTCCTTGTCCACACATACCAGGTCCAGCACCGTCTTCTTCCCGTAGATCACATCCTGTTGCTGCTCGCGGTCGGAATACTCCTTGATGTCCTCGATCCTCGCCTCGGGAGGGAGGACCTGGTTCAGCACCCCGATGAGGATGTCCTTGTTGTTCCTGTCCGCGAACACGGCCTTGAAGCCGACATCGCTCCGCAGATTCACGAACGGAGCGAGCTCTTGTCTCTTTTCTTTGAAATACATGGTTCAATCTTAAATTAATATTGAACCGCAATAATATGCACAGAAAACGTAAATAACGAAAAGAAACATATACAAATCAAAAGAAACAGAAATATTTCGGTTGTTACCCCCATAAAAACCACTTTGGGCCTATTGCGGCAGTCCGCCCGCACACCAAAAACCGAATAGCCGCAAAGCACAGGCATATGCAGAACATAACGGCACTATGCACTTTAGGCTTGCAATCAATTACACGTATCTCGGTTTTGTGCCGCCCGTAGCGCTCGGCTGCACTCTTGGGAGACGGAAAGCGCTGAGAGTCATTCACTGAACAGCAATAAGTTACGGAATACTGCCCTCTGAAAATAATTGGCAGGATTCACGAATATATTAACTGATAGGCAGTTATGTTTTACGGAAATATTCGGTATCTTTACAGGTGAAATTGATAACAATTGCTGCTATGAATATTCAGAGTTTAAATTTTGGCATGTCCGACCGGGACATCTTCAGTGTGCTCAATCAAAATCATCAACATTATGACTGTCAAGACTAATGTCAAGTTGAATCTGGGACTTAGCGTCCTGAGGAAACGCACCGATGGGTTTCATGACATCGAGACATTGTTCGTGCCGTGCTTTGATTTCGGGGACACTCTTGAAATTGTCACGGGGGATGACTACAGCCGCACATCGGCGGCGCTGTCCGCCAAGTATGCTAGTCAGGACGGACGGTTCGACACTTCGGCACTTCGACAAGCCAGATGCACCGCTGACTCAGTGCATCCCAAGTTCAGCGGCCAAACGGAGAACGGAGAACGTTTGGTGCAGAGAATCTCGGAGGACGGGAAGTTGATGATCACAATCGCGCGAGAGGAAGGGGTTGACTGGGATCCGCTCAAGGATCTGTGCGCAAAGGCGTACAGCATCCTTGCACAAGATTATGATATGCCTCCCGTCAAGATATTTCTGGAAAAGAGGGCTCCTGTCGGGGCGGGGCTCGGCGGTGGTTCGGCGGATGCGGCGTTCACCCTCAAGGCGTTGAACGAATTATGCGGACTTGGACTTGATGAACAAAGGCTTTCCGAATATGCCGCCAGACTCGGAAGTGACTGCGCTTTCTTCATATTCAATAAACCAATGCTCGGATCCGGAAGGGGTGAAATCCTTGAGCCTTACGGGATCGATCTTTCTGAATATGAGGTCAAGGTGCTGATTCCGGAGGGGGTCGCGGTCTCCACAGCGGAGGCTTATAAAGGAATTGTTCCGCGGGAATGTCACTTCGACAAGCTCAGTGACCAGCCTGACAGACATAATTCTCCAGCCAATAATCCATACATAAAACCAACTAAGATGTCAGATTTGCGGACAGTGCTGGCGATGCCTGTGGCCGAGTGGAAAGACTATCTGGTCAATGATTTCGAAGTCACTGTCTTCAAGGCTCATCCTGAGCTGGCGGCCATCAAGCAGTCCCTCTACGATTCCGGAGCGGTCTACGCCTCCATGTCCGGCTCCGGCTCCGCACTCTTCGCCATGTACAAGAAATAGCAAACCGGCGGCAACTTTTTTTTAAGTTGCCGCCAGTTTTCAAAAACTTTTCCGGTCGAAAACAGCGGGATTACTTGCTGCCTGGAGTCATCGAGAAGATGGCTTTGATGCGGGCCATGTCGAACTTCTCGGAGCGGTCGTAGCTATAGACACCGTTCTGCTCCTGCTCGACATCGGTCAGCTGGGTGTAGCAGAAGCCACAGATGACGTCTGACATAGAAACCACGGCCTTGACCTGAGCCTCAAGCCTCTTGTAGAAATCCTCCATCGAGACCACGCTCTTGCCGTAGCCCCATGACTGGGTAGTGGAGTTGACGGTTGTGGCATCCTGACCCTTGACCCATTTGATGCCGCCGAACTCATCGAGGATGTACGGAATCGATCCGTCATATTCATAGAAAGTGTAAGGCTCACCGCCGTAACGGGCAGGGTCGTTGAAGCCGATGTTGTTGATCCGGCCTTTGTGGGTCTGAACAGGTCTGGTGAATAGTTTTCCATCATTCCAGATGATGTTCTTGAGTTTATCCGGATCCTGCTCGTAATGATGCTCGGTCCAGATGTCGGTCTTGACCTGGATGCCGCCACTGCAGATGTTGATCGGGCGGGTAGGGTCCAGCTGTTTGGTGATGGCATAGATGTCCTCGCTGAAACGCGGGAACTGGATGTTGTCCGGCCAGAACTCTTCGTTCATCGGAGTCCAGGTGATTATGGATGGATAGTTCCTGTCCCTGGCGACACACTCGGACCACTCACTCAGGAAGTTGCGCGCCGCCTCTACGCTGTTCAGCTCGATGCCCCAGCTCGGGAACTCGGCCCACGTCAGATAGCCGAGTTTGTCGGCCCAATAGTGGAAACGCTCCTCGAAAACCTTCTGGTGAAGTCTGGCTCCATTGAATCCGGCGTTCTTGGAAAGTTCGATGTCATGCTTCAAAGCCTCGTCAGACGGAGCGGTCCACTGGCTCTGAGGGTAGTAGCCCTGGTCAAGCACAAGTCTCTGATAGTAAGGAACATTGTTCAGGAATATCTTGTTACCCTCGATGTGAACCTTTCTCATGCCGACATAGGACCTGATCTCATCGATGACCTTGCCGTCCTTGTCCAGAACCTGATAGTTCACGTCATAAAGGAACGGACTCTCCGGACTCCATGTCTTCAAGGACTTGAACGGAATCACCGCCACACTGTTGTTGGAGGCGGAAACCGTCTTCTGAGCGACAGGCTTCTTCGGGGCGTCCGGGTCTGTCACAGTGATTTTCAGTCCGGCAGCGCCCTCTTTGTAGAATGCCGGATGCAGAACCAGCTGCTTCTGGTCGATGTCGGTGTTGACCTGAACGCTCTTCAGGCCATTTCCTGCCACCGGTTCCATCCAGACGGTCTGCCAGATTCCGGTCGTGCGGATATATTCACAATCGTGCGAACCCAACATCAGGGATTGCTTTCCGGCCGGTTGCATCATGCTGCGCAGGTCGCTCTGAGCATAAACCACCAGATCGTGGGATGTACCTGGAGCGGCGAACTTAGTGATGTCAAACGAGAATGAGGACGAGCCTCCGAAATGACGGCCGACAAACTTTCCGTCAACAAACACATCCGACTGATAGTAAACGGCTCCGAAGTTCAAAAGGATATTCTTCCCCTCCCATGATGCGGGCACGTCGATCGTCCTGTGGTACCAGATGCCGGTGATGAAATCGGTGTGGCCCACTCCGGACATTTCGCTTTCCGGAGAGAACGGCACCAGGATGCTGCCGGAAAAGCCTTTGCTTTCAGGGTAGCCTTTCTCCAGCCCCACGTGGTTCAGATCAAGCTCGAACGACCACTTTCCGTTCAGGTTGACCCAGTCAGTCCTCTCAAACTGCGGCCTTGGATATTCAGGTCTGGGAATATTGTCTCCCGCCGCCAGGTTCGCCGCCGCTCCGAAAACCATCAGAGCAGCCGCAAAAAATTGTTTTACAATCTGTTTCATATTATTTTAAATATAACATATTCATTTCTGTTTCAATCCAGGCCATTTCGTTTCGCCTATCCACATAAGCCTCCTGGTCAATGCCGCTCGGAAAATTCACATCCGCAGAATGTCTGGTTATACATATCCCATTCCTTTATCAGGGCGTTTCGGCGTTCCTGAAGGCCACCTCGACGCCAGTTCTGGTTCCACCAAAGAACGCGGGATGTATTGACTCTTTCGCAGGCCCAACGGCCGGCAGCATCGACCTGCCCCAGATCTTTCCAACGGGAAGATGCCAGGGTAGTGGTCAGGATGGTATAGCCGTGGGTAGCGGCGTATCTGGCGGCGCGAAGGAGACGGAACTTGAAGCACTCCAGACAACGCGGGCCGCGCTCCGGCATGTCGGCGATGCGGATGGCAGGCTCAGTGGCCGGAGGCAACTCTTCTTCTCTTTGTCCGGGCGCTTCGGCAAGCTCAGCGACCGGAGAGACAGGCACAACGACCGGTGCCGTCCGCTCACCGGCCAGAGGAGACTCCAGCCGACGGACAAATGACAGCCAAGCGGCGTGATTATATTCATCATCAATGGTTTCCAAACCGTGCGCAGCGGCATAGCGGACTAATTCGTCGCGGCGGATGGAATATTCACGGAAAGGGACGATGTTGGAGTTGCTGAAGAATATTCCGGGACGTAGACCGGAGATGGTCATCCATTCGATGATGGCGGTTGAGCATGGGGCGCAGCAGCAATGCAGCAAGATGCGATTCTTCGAAAGGTCGCAGCCCACCGGCGGCTCTGGAGAGAATCCCCTTTTATGAATATTCCCGTTCGGCATTTTATTACAAACTTAATAATTTTTCTTGAGAAACGGATTTTTCAGCGTGGCACCTAAAAGGTTATTAATCAGAAAAATAAAAGAGGCACCCTCTCTCCAAAATGCGAGTAGAGCACCTACTCAATTCACTAATAGACAACACATTAGCCGCCACAGAGATTTCACATCTGAAAATTTGCCAGTCAAATCCGATTTTGCCGGAAGGACTTTTAATGCTAACTTTAGCGGAACGAAAGCCAAGCCGACTTTCGGCCAGTTTTATGTCCGTATGGCCATTGAGGAATAAAAGTTGGCCGGACAACCATTGACAAAACAAAAAGGCTCTATGATTGAAAAGGACGAGAGATTCACTTTGGCGGAGAGATATGTGGAAGAGACCGGAGTCTCCGTGTTCCTGACCGGCAAGGCCGGCACGGGAAAAACAACATTCCTTAAAGAAATCGTAAGACAGACTTCCAAGCGGTTCGCGGTCGTGGCTCCTACCGGAGTGGCGGCCATCAACGCCGGCGGAGTGACCATCCATTCGTTCTTCCAACTGCCACTTTGTCCGTATCTTCCTGATGTAAAAGAACTTGTCACCGAGTACCAGATGCCGGAGCGGATGCGTTCCCTGCGCAAGGAAAGGGTGAAGATGCTGAGGACTCTCGACCTGCTGATCATCGATGAGATCTCGATGGTGAGGGCGGACATTCTGGACGCGATAGATGACATCTTGAAGCGTTACCGCCGCAACGACAGGCCGTTCGGAGGGGTGCAGGTTCTGATGATCGGGGACATACAGCAGCTCCCTCCGGTTGTCAAGGAGTCGGAAAGGCCGTACATGGAGCAGGTATATTCAACGCCTTTCTTTTTCAATTCCAAGGTGTTGCAGCGGCTTCCGTACGTGACGATCCAGCTGGAGAAGGTGCACCGGCAAAGCGACAGAATATTCCTTGACATTCTGAATGAGGTGCGGTCGGGGATGCCGAGTGATGCGGCTCTCAACGAGCTGAACAAGAGGCTGAACCCTGGATTCGTGCCGCCAGAAAACGAACGTTGGATCCGCCTGACGACCCACAACTCGCAGGCCGACTCGGTCAACGAGGCGAAGATGAACGCATTGGACACGGAAGAAGCCACTTTCGAGGCTCAGGTCGAAGGAATATTCCCGGAAAACGCCTACCCGGCGGAGACTCGGCTTCGTCTGAGGGAGGGCGCTCAGGTGATGTTCGTGCGCAACGACACTTCCGGGGAGGCTCGCTACTACAACGGAAAGATTGCGACTGTCGAGAAGGTGAAGCCACAGCTGATCGTGAAGGACGAGACTGGCGAGAGCATCGTTGTCACGACAGAGAAATGGGAGAACATCCGTTACGGGCTGAACGAGGAAACCGGTGAGATTGAGGGAATTGTGGACGGGACTTTCGAGCAGGTGCCTCTGCGGCCGGCATGGGCGGTGACGATCCACAAGAGTCAGGGTCTGACATTCGACCACGTCATCATCGACGCCGGCGCTGCGTTCTCTTTCGGCCAGGTCTATGTCGCCCTTTCCCGCTGCCGCACCCTCGGAGGAATCGTCCTGACTACCCCGATCACCAGACGATGCACGTTCACAAGCGAGGAAGTCTCGGCGTTCGAAAGCAGCCGCGAGCCGGCGGACGAGGTGCGGCTCAAACTGTCGGCGATGTCCAATGAATATTTCACCTCGACCCTTTGTGACGCCTTTGACCTTCAGCGCCTTCGCTATCTTTACAACAGGGTCAACCGAATATATCAGGTCAACCTTTCAAACCTCTATCCTGACCAGGCGGACAGGTTCAACACGGTCGGAGCCGGGAATACAGCCTTAGCCGGCCTACTCGCCGAAGAGTCAGGCAACAGCAAGGAAAGTGTCCCGAAAACATTGGTAGGAATACGTCCCCTCAGCGACACGGCCATGAAATTCCAAAAGCAGATCCGTTACATCGCCTCGACAGTCCACGGCGGCGTGGCGGAGGACTTTCCTCTCTTGCGGGAGCGCGTCACAAAGGCTTGTGAATATTTCCACAAAGAGCTTCGGCCTTTGGCTTCGTTCGCCGCTCCGTTGACGCTCATCGAGATTGACGACAAGGAGGTCAAGAAGGCTTTTAAGTCAGCCTCCGAGGAGTTTCTCTCCGAACTGAGGTTCCGGCTTACACTTTACGAGGCTGTTCTGTCTGATGGCTTCAGCACCAAGGCATACCATAAATTAAAGACGGACAACGAGTTGTCGGAAGAAAGGTCGCTAAAGGCGCTGGTCAGATCGTTGATTTCCACTCCGGAGAAGGTTTCAGATTCAGAGAAGTCGCTTCGGCACTTCGACAAGCTCAGTGCACCGCCAGCTCAGCGACCGGAAGGGCAGTCGGTTGGTGAGCCTGTCGAACCACTGGCACTTCGACAAACTCAGGGACCCATTGCGGACGGTTCGACAAGCTCACCGTCCACCATTCGACAGGCTCAGGGACCGGACGGAGACCAATCCACCTATACTGGTAGCCAGCACCCTGAACTGGTTCAAGCATTGATAGACTGGCGACGGGAAAAGTACCAAAGTGAGAACGTCCCAGCCTACATAATCCTCCACCAGAAGACCCTTCTGGCCATCGCCGACATCGCCCCCACCACAAAAGAGGAACTGCTGGCTGTCAAAGGCTTAGGCAAGTCCAAGTGTGACAAATACGGTGACGAAATCCTGGAGATTGTCCGGAAGTTCGTGGCGGCCAACACTTTGTAAATCAACGCATAAAGGGTTTTGCTGGTACAATAATCCGTACCACTAGAATGCTTATCCCTTTAACCGTCAATTCATTAAGCGCCACGTAAAGTCATAGATTAATTTTCTCTTTTTCACTAATTTTGCAAACAAAAATAGTTGCCGGAGATTTGGCAAAGAATATAAAACGCACAATGCAGGAACGACACACAGACAGAGAACGGTATTTCAGGGAGTTGGCGCAGACTTCCCGGGAGTTTTACATTGATTATCTTCGTAAATTCAAGAGCATCGGGGCCGGAACACGGGTTCTGGAGATAGGCTGCGGCGAGGGCGGAAACCTGCTGCCGTTCGCCGAAGCGGGATGCTCGGTGACAGGCATAGATTTGGCTGTCAACAAGATAGAGCACGCCAAGGAATATTTCGCGGCGAGGAATATGCCCGGTGAGTTCATCAGCGGAAACTTTCTGAATATGCCCGCGCGGGATGACCGTTTCGACATCGTGCTGATCCACGATGTGATCGAGCACATCGAGCCGGAGGACAAACCGGCCTTCTTCTCCGGCATCAAGAAATTCCTGAAACCTGACGGAATCGCGTTCTTCGGCTTTCCGGCCTGGCAGATGCCATTTGGAGGCCACCAGCAGATTTGCCGGAGTGGAGTCTGCTCCAAAGTCCCGTTCATGCACCTCCTTCCGGCCAGCCTTTACCGAGGCTATCTGAGAATATTCAAGGAAGAGCCGGCCAAGATCGATGAACTTTTGAGCATCAAGCGATCCAAGATGACTCCCGAAAAGTTCGAGCGTCTATGTGAAGAAAACGGTTTTCAGATTGTTGAGCGTAAGCTATGGCTGATCAGCCCGCATTACAAGGCCAAGTTCCATCTCCGTCCGACCCGTCTGCGCCTTGGCCTCGACCACATCCCGTTTCTACGCAACTTTCTCTCTACCTCCTGCTTCTACATCGTCACTGCAAAGTAGTTACAGAAAACACTCCGTTGGCAGGAAACCGCGCGACTTCTTACTCAGCGAAGGCGTAGGTGAAGCCTTTGATCTGATCCCAGGCGCCACGGGTGAAGTCTGGAACTTCGACAGGGGCGTTTCCGTTCTCCATTGAGATCCTTCCGAGTTCGGTGAGGCAGCACCACTCGGCCATGTCATAGACATCCATGTCGAGAGGAAGGCCATTCCTGAGACAGTAGACCAGACGGTAGTCCATGATGAAGTCCATTCCGCCGTGGCCACCGACCTTCTTCGCAAGAGCCTCAAGTTCAGGGGTAAGGATAGGGTTACGGTTCTCCTCAAGCAGTTTGTTCAGTTTGTCTCCTGAATATACCACCTCACGGCCAAGGTTCTGGAAATCAGTGGAAGTGCCCTTGGCCACATTGTCACGCAGACATACCTGCTGCACAGGGTACTTGCCCACATAGCCGTCGCTGCCGACAATCTGGTACATACGGCTGTAAGGACGCGGGGTCATCACATCGTGCTCCACAAGGATGGTCTTGCCTTTCTCCGTGGAGATCATCGTCGTCGTGAGGTCTCCGTTCTGGAAATCATCACATTTCTCCCCGGTCTTGGCCTCGACGTGCTTAGGACCGTTGACTGTCTTGGTCTCCATGGCCACAAGAGTCTTGAAACGGTCTCCACGATGAATGTTCATGACCTGGCAGACAGGACCGAGTCCGTGGGTGGAATAGACATCTCCCTTGGTGGCCTTGTTGAAATCAAGTCTCCAGTTGTTCCAGTAAGCATTCCAGAACGGATCCAGATTATGATGATAAGAACCTTCACCGTGGATAATCTCGCCGAACAGACCCTTCTGAGCCATCGTCAAGGCCGTCATTTCAAAGAAGTCATAGCAGCAGTTCTCAAGCATCATGCAGTGCTTGCGGGTCTTCTCGGACATATTCACAAGAGCCCAGATGTCCTCAAGCGAAGCGGCGGCAGGAACCTCGACAGCGACATTCTTGCCGTGCTCCATCGCATAGAGGGCGATCGGAACGTGGTGCTTCCAATCAGTACAGATATAAACCAGATCAATGTCATCACGGTCGCAAAGCTCCTTGTAGGCCTCGGTGCTGCCGGAATATTCAGCGGCTTTAGGGAATCCTCTGTCTTCCAGTGTCTTCTGAGCCTTCTCAACACGGTCCGCCTCAACGTCACAAAGGGCGGTTATCTTGACCCCAGGCACGTAGGTGTAACGCTCCACAGCGCTTGAGCCACGCATTCCGATGCCGACAAAGCCGACCCTGACGGTGTCCATCGCAGGGACTGTCAGGCCAAGGACATTCTCCTGGCCGGCAGGACGGGCCGGTGTCTCAACCCTGATCACGCCGCTCTTGTTCACAGTTGAACACGACATCGCAATTACAAGCAGCAAAGCTGCGAACATATTCCTAAGATTCATTGCTTATTTATATTTAAAATTTAAATCATATTTCAGGTACAAAGATATCATAATTCAGCGGAAAAGCCTAACAATCATATTCCGACGGCTCAGCGGCAAGTGCCTTATTTACGCAATTGCCGCAAAGGTATGAAGCGAAAAATCACAATCCGAAGTATCTTTCAAAGAATGCCCGTAGCTTCTCGATGACAGATTTCTTCTTTTCCTGCCTGCTGCCACCGAACCTTGACATCGGAGGGAGTATCTTGTCAATGTCCGTTCCGGTGGTTCTTACCTGTCCATCCCGGAAACTGCTCTCTATGAACTTCTCCGTCTCCTGTGGTTTGAGGTGCTCACTCTCTATGATCTCCTTCAAGTCTTCGTCCCTCTGCCGCTGGACAAAGTCTTTCCAGCTCTTTTCCACATCCGTGTCGGCATTCACGCAGCCGATGAAGTTCTCTATAAGTTCTTTCTTGCTCCTTAGCTGAATGCTAGAACCTATGGCTTTGGAGATGCTGACAAGTATCTCCTTGTTCGTGCAGTTGCCGTCGTGATATTTCTGGACAAGAAGAAGAATATAGTCAATGTTGATCTCCACCTGTCTGATAAGCTCAGTCTCAAACACAAGGTCATCATTTATGTTCTCCTTGTCGCCAGATTTGCGGTGACGCCATTTCTCCTGAAGATCGAGATAATTGCTCTGATAGTCCTGCAACTGCCTGTCAGTTATTATTTTCTTTCCCTCAAACTGGTCAAAGGTAGAGAGTATGTTGATGGATTTGAGAAGGCTTCCAAAGAGAGCCACAAACCGCCTCTCCGCTTCTTCTCCCACAACAGGCTGACCATCCGGGAACTCGCTTTGAAGTTGCTCCACCAGTTCCTTATAGCCATAACAATGCTTGCCTTTCTCCGTGTCGTAACCGTCATAATAAGACAGAAAGTCTTTCAGCACCACAATACTGCTTGCATCCTTGTCACCGAACAGGGCGATGGCATCATCCGTAGCCTGCTGGAGATCCCTGAAACAGGCGATGTTACCAAAAGTCTTGACGGAGTTCAGTATCCTGTTCGTCCTTGAAAACGCCTGTATCAGACCGTGCTGTTTGAGGTTCTTGTCCACGAACAGGGTGTTGAGTGTGGTGGCATCGAAGCCAGTAAGGAACATATTCACCACTATCAGCAGATCCACCTGCCGGTTCTTCATCCTCAATGACAAGTCTTTATAATAGTTCTGGAACTTGTCGGAGGAAGTGTCATAGTTCGTGGAGAACATCCTGTTGTAGTCCTGTATGGCTCCTTCAAGGAAATCCCTTGACTGCTGGTCAAGTTGTGTGGTGCTTTCTGGGTTCTCTTCCTCGAGTATTCCGTCAATCTCCTCTTCATTCGCACCATAACTGTAAATGGTGGCTATCTTGAGCCTCTGTGCTTCCGGCAGTTCAGACTGCTGCCTTTTGAGCTCATTGTAGTAGGCTTTGGCCATAGGGATGGAGGCCACCGCGAACATGGCGTTGAAGCCGTTCAGTCTCTGTTCTGTCTTATGTTCAAAAACCTCAGCCCCTTTCTTGGCGCTTGCCACCTTATGAATATCATCCAGGACGCGGAAAGAATAGTATGAACTTCTCTTGGTCTTCTGGTCGAAGTGCTCAAGAATATACCTGGACACCTTCGCTATCCTTTCAGGTGAAAGCATCGCCTTTTCCCTGTCTATGGCGGAAATCCGCTCGTCAGAGATGTTGTCTCTTTCTTTGAAGGTGTTCACATAGTCAATCCTGAACGGAAGGACGTTCTCATCGTTGATGGCATCCACAATGGTGTAGGTGTGGAGTCTGTCCCCGAATGCCTGCCGGGTGGTCTTCAAGTGCAAATCTCCGCCCGTCCCTGCATTCTGTGCGAATATAGGGGTGCCGGTGAAGCCGAACAGGTTATATTTCTTGAAGTTCTTTGTGATGGCTGAGTGCATCTCTCCAAAGTTGCTCCTGTGGCACTCATCGAAGATTATCACCACCCTCTGCTGGAACACGGGATGATTCTTGTTCTTCTGAACGAAGATAGAGAGTTTCTGGATGGTGGTGACGATGATGCGGTAGTCGTGATCAGCTCCGCTCTTGTCCTTGTTCTCCAACTGCCTTTGGAGCACGGCCGTGGAAGTGTTCCCGTCAGCCGCACCCTCCTCGAATCGGTTATATTCCTTCATCGTCTGGTAGTCAAGGTCTTTGCGGTCCACGACAAAGAGAACCTTGTCGATGTAAGGCAGCCTTGATGCCAGCTGTGCGGTCTTGAATGATGTGAGAGTCTTTCCGGAGCCTGTGGTGTGCCAGATGTATCCTCCGCCTTTGATGCTGCCATAAAACTTGTAGTTGTTGGCGACATTTATCCTCTGTATGATCCTTTCCGTGGCGGCAACCTGGTAAGGCCTCATCACCATCAGCATCCTCTCGCTGGTGAAAACACAATACTTTGTAAGGATGTTCAGCAGGGTGTGCTTTGAGAAGAATGTCTTGGTGAAGTCCAGAAGATCCGTTATGACTTTGTTGTTGCCGTCCGCCCAGAATGATGAGAACTCGAATGAGTTGCTGGTCTTCTTTGACTTGTTCCTCCCGCCTGTCTCCTGTTCTTTGATGTGGTTCGCTCTGGTGGTGTTCGAGTAATACTTGGTGTTTGTACCGTTGCTTATGACGAATATCTGCACATACTCATACAACCCGCACCCTGCCCAGAAACTATCCCTCTGGTATCTGTTTATCTGGTTGAAGGCCTCTTTTAGCTGGACACCTCTTCTTTTGAGTTCAATATGCACAAGTGGAAGGCCATTGACAAGGATGGACACATCATAACGGGTGTCATAGTTCCCACCCTCCTCGACATACTGGTTTATGACCTGGACGAAGTTGTTATGAATATTGTCCTTGTCTATGAGCCAGATGTTCCGGCTCTCACCGGTGTCTCTTCTTAGAACCTGAATATAATCATCTTGTATCTTGGCGGTCTTGACCACAATATCATCGTTCTTGTTGGCTATGCATTCACTAAAGAACCGAGTCCATTCATTATCCGTGAAGTGATAGGAGTTGAGTTTTTCCAGCTGTGAGCGCAGGTTCTTGACGAGATCCGCTTCCGTGTGGATGGGAAGATACTCATAGCCTTGCTCCCCAAGGAGACGGATGAACTCCTTTTCCAGGTCAGCCTCGCTCTGGTAGCTTTCGGCTGGGGTTGCCACGTGGTCATATTCAGCGACCACGGTGTATTCCTGGCTTTCGGCGATGATATTGTATTGTGTCATTATTATGCTTCTTGATTTCTGTTATGCTCCCTTTCTCTTGAAGGATAAAAGTTTATCCCTGTAATACTCGTATTGTTGGCGTCTCTTTTTCATCTCCGCAGGAAGACCGGAAGAAAGGTCGTTGGCAAGGCGGTCGAAGCGGTCAAGGATGGAGACTATCTTCTGCTGGTCTACCAAAGAGGGAACAGGAACTTCATATTCCAGCAATGCGCTATTGGATATTGAAGGATAATTGCCGAGTGTAAGGTTATTTGATAAATATGTCTTGAAATTACTAACTGTCAAGGAAAAGAACAAAAACCTTGGTAATAATATCTTTTTATCAACTCTCAACACACAATATCCAGTACTGCATATATCGCCATTATATTCGGTGGGAATTATGCAGGCTCTCATTTGGGTCGGCCTAGTAGTGGCAAAAATGACATCATTCCCTTGAACAATTTGTTGAGCTCGACTTGGTGCAGACATCTTATCTATTTCTATTGCAGAAATAATGCTGTGTGTTTGGATATCAACGGACGACAAATCAATATATCGGTATTGCCCTGTCGCAGATTTCCATTTGATATTATTAGTCTTCATGCATACATCCTTCAACTTCATCCGTCTTATTTCTGTTTGATACCCCACCATTTATTGAAACTCAATAAGTTATCAAGATAATAACTATATTGAGACTTCCTTTTCTGCAATTCTGCTTGCAATTCTGTAAAAATATCCAAGATTCTTACAATCTCCTCCTGCACCGGAAGCGGTGGCACGGGGATTTCAACATCATTAAGAACCGCTTGTGTCAAACTTGGAACACCACCTGCGGTATTCAATTTTTCCAAGTGCTCTTTTTGAAGTGCATAGAAAACATATTTTTCTATTACCAAAGATTTGTTTATTTCTGTATAAAATACTGTATCAACATTCCAAAATGGAACATCCACATAGTATAACTTATCAATCGAACCTTTCCTTGGGATCAAGACTGAAGGTTTGTCATATATGGAAGTGTCAACATATGTCATAACTCCGCCAGAGCCGTACACCGGAATAGTACCGTTATCGAGGTGCTTGTAATCTTTACCATTTCTGATTTTAAGAATGTTTTTCAATTGCTTATACTCCACCCCATCAGGACAGTATCGCTGTATCAGTTCTTCCAACTTACTCATTATCTTTTGCAAAGTATTGTTATTTCCTTTAAAATCCTTATCTTTGTGCTTGAAATGTTGATCAAGACGATTGGAGTACTCTTCAAACTTGATTTTGAAAAAGCATTTGCCTACGGGCAGGTGCTTTTTTATTTAGAGATAGTACGGACGAATGTACTCTCAAAGGCCCGCTCTCAGCTCTCAAACATAAAATCGTCATAAATATGATCAACATTTCAATTAAAATCCAGTTTGAAGAGCGCTCCCGCACAGAGTGCAAAGATGCTCACAAACCAGTTTTTGTCAGAGGTCATTTCAGAATGGTCAGAGGCAAGAAGGTTTACGTGAAGGCCCACTACCGTAAACGGTAGGCCCACGGCCTTGTCTGCATACCCGTCCGTATCGGAGCCGTCCAACACACGGGCGGCTTCGTCATTCCTCTCCATTCTGAAATGACACAGAGACATTATACTTCTATTTCTTTTATAATCTTGTCGATCTCCGCCCTCAACACCTTCTCTTTCTCCACTATCTCAGCAAGTTCGGCATTGAGCCTCACAATATCCACCTTTTCCCTGGCGTCCTCCTGTTCAACATAAGTTGAGACAGACAAGTTGTAATCAGCATCAGCTATCTTATTATTGGTCACCAGCTTGCTGACATATTTCACATCCTTCCTGCCTGTGAAGAGATCAAGAATATGCTGGATGTTCTCATCAGTAAGCTTGTTGCTGTTGGTGATCTTGACACATTCCTTTGTGGCATCGATGAACAGGGTGCAGTTGTCCTTCTTCGCCTTCTTCAAAACCATGATGCAGGTGGCAATACTTGTTCCGAAGAAAAGGTTGTCCGGAAGCTGAATGACGCAATCCACAAAGTTGTTGTCGATAAGATACTGTCTGATTTTCTTCTCGGCTCCTCCCCTATACATCACTCCAGGGAAACATACAAGCCAGCACGACATCAACTCTTAAAAAGGTCATCAAGTGTCACAACGCTCTGGATTTCAGCGGAATATTCATTTGAGGCAAGTCCGGCTGACGCGATCATTGTGAGGTGCAGGGCGGAGTTGGTTTTCACCGTGTCGCGGAAATCCTCCATCCGTTCATACATTTCTTGAAGATATTTTCCGGTCACAACGTATGGCCTGTTGGAAAATTTTGCCTCGCAGACATTTATCACCTGATCCCGACGTTCTATCAAGATGTCTATCTGATGACCTTTTATTCCCTTCGCGTTGTCACCCTTCTTGTACCAGGAGCAGACATTGCTAAGAATGCCACGGATGCCCAAAGCCTCCTTGATTTGGGGAATATGACTGAGACACAACTGTTCAAAGGCATATCCCGACCAAACACGCCTCGCGGGATCATCGATTGAATTCGACCAGAAGGCCTCGTCCTTACCACCACCATTCTTGACAAACTTGAGATAGAAGAGTATGAACATGTCTCCAAGCTGATACATCGTGTCCCGGTCCTTCTTTCCGAACGCTGAATATGACCTTATGAAATCACAATTCCTCAGATTTTCGAGAATAGTTGTGAATGCTCCGCCATCGGAAAAATTCAGTTCTTCGCACATCTCCTTTCTCGTCATACCCTTGGAACGCTTCGCAAGAAGTTCAATCACACGCCGGTATGTCTGTGAGTCCTTAAACAGGGATTTCAATAGGGCATCATATTCACCTTCCAGTTCCGCGTTGTTCCGAAAGAACAAGAAATCGACATTCTGCGGCAGACTATAACCTTTGTGGAGAAGATCAAGGTAATACGGGGTGCCTCCGAGAATCATATAGCAATCCGCGATCTGGTGATTTGTCCACTTGATGCCTTTCTTGGCAAGGAAAAGAGAGGTTTCATGAAGATTAAACTGAGACAGCTTAATTTTCCGGGTGACACGATTGTGTAGTCCGCCTTTCTGGGAAATGACATTGTCATTCATCCATGTCGTTGCAGAACCGCAGATAATCACCATAAGCTCATTCCGCGAAGAGGCCCAATCATTCCAGAAATATTCAAAAGCCCTCACAAACTTGGACTTAGGAGTGTCCAGCCACGGCATTTCGTCTATAAAAATCACGACTCTTTTCTTTGAGATCGTGCTGAGGTAGTGCTTAAGCTGTTCAAACGCCTCATTCCAATCATGCGGTACCGTATAGAAGTTTCCGGAATATTCCACCAGTTTCCTATTCCACAAATATAGTTCGTCCCGAAGTTTCCCTTCGTATTGCCCGGTAACAAAGAAATCAAACCTGCCATGGAATAGGCTCTTTACCAGATAGGTCTTTCCTACCCTCCTTCTGCCGTAAACCGCAACCAATTCAGCCTTACTTGATTGATAGCTTTCTTCAAGCAGTCTGATTTCCACTTCACGTCCTATGATTTCATTCGACATATTCATTATTACTTTGCGACAAAGGTAAAAAAAAACGAGTTACCGCACAAGAATAAACTTTATTGTTTTGCGACAAGTGTAAAATTTACATCGTTGTCGCAAAGGAATAAACAAGAAAACCGCAACGAAACCCCATTGACAGTTCCGGGTGCCGACTATAGGAAATCGGCAAAAAAGGAACGATAAGTTCACGTTGGCAGCTTCTGGCAGATTGTGAGGCGGGCAAAGTAAGTGATTATTGCGGAAGAATGCTTATCTTTACATTTTCAATACGTATTGACAGGAATATGACACTGAAACAATTCTTTTCAGCGGCGGTGATATTCATTTGCCTGCCTTTGGCGGCCTTCGGGGCGCAGAAAACATGGTCACTTTCCTCTCCGGACGGGAGGATCGTGACGGAGGTCCGGACGGGAGACGGGCTTAGATATTCAGTCAGCCGAGACGGGGTCGCGCTTCTGACGCCTTCGGAGATTTCCATGACTTTCGATGACGGGGCAATGTTCGGAGGAGCATCGGACAAGGTTCGCAGGATAAGAAGAGGGACGCACGATGTCAAGGGAATCCCGGCGATGAACTACAAGAAGGCCAGCGTGGACGAAGTTTACAATTATCTGACGCTGGAGTTCAAGGGCTACAATGTGGAATTCAGGGCGTTCGACAACGGGGTGGCCTACAGGTTCGTCTCGACGGCAAAGTCAGGGCAATTCACCGTGGCTGACGAGCTTACCGAATTCAATTTCGCCCAGGACTGGACGGCGTGGGTGCCTTACGTCAAAGATGCTGACGGGAAGACCTTCAGGCAGCAGTTCGTCAACTCATTCGAGAACACATACGAGCATATTCATTTGTCACAGATGGATCCTGCGAAGCTGGCTTTCCTTCCGATGACGGTGGATGCCGCTGACGGGGTGAAGATCGTCATCACCGAGTCGGATCTTCTCGGTTATCCGGGGATGTTCCTGAACGGAAAGGGAGGCAAGGAGTTGAAGAGCGTCCGCGCTCCTTACCCGATAGGGCTGCGGCCTAACGGGGTGTATGTCTATCAGGACATGGACTACGCTGACTACATCGCCAAGGTCGACGCCGGACAGAAGTTCCCGTGGAAGGTCATAGGAATCACTCAAGACGCCAAGTCTTTGATGGAAATGGATCTGGTCTGGCAGCTTGCCACACCTGCGGACGAAAACATGGACTGGAGCTGGGTGAAGCCAGGCAAGGTGGCCTGGGACTGGTGGAATGACTGGAATCTTTACGGGGTTGACTTCCGCGCCGGAATCAACACGGAGACCTACAAGTACTACATCGACTTCGCGGCCACGAACGGCATCGAGTACATCATCATGGACGAGGGCTGGGCACAGAGAGCCAAGGCGAACCTCTTCCTGATCAATCCGGACATCAATCTTGAGGAACTTGTGGCCTACGCCAACAACAAAAATGTCGGCATCATCCTTTGGGCAAGTTACAATAGCATCGTCAAGAACCCGGAGAAGGCGATGAGCCACTATGCGCAGATGGGATTCAAAGGCTTCAAGATCGACTTCATCAACAGGGACGACCAACAGGCAGTTAAGTTCTGTGAGAGGATGGCGAAGATAGCCGCTGAGAACCATCTGCTGATTGACTTCCATGGGGTCTACAAACCGGCCGGAATCCAGAGGACCTACCCGAATGTACTTAATTTCGAGGGTGTTGCCGGATTAGAGCAGCTGAAATGGAGTCCGGAGGGTTACGACGAGGTCACCTACGATGTGACGATACCTTTCGTCAGGATGGTGGCTGGCCCGATGGACTACACACAAGGAGCGATGCGCAACGCTGTAAAGAAGAACTATCACCCAGTCGGTTCCGAAGCGATGAGCCAAGGCACCCGCTGCCGTCAACTCGCTGAATATGCCATCTTCGAGGCTCCGCTGACAATGCTCTGCGACTCCCCTTCCAATTACATGGCCGAACCTGAATGCACGGAGTTCATCGCGGACTTCCCTACCGTCTGGGACGAGACAATTCCGCTCTGCGGAGAGATCGGTGAATATGTCGCTGTGGCCCGACGCAGCGGGGACACCTGGTACGTCGGGGCGCTGACCAACTGGGACGCACGTGATCTTACCCTTGACCTGAACTTCATCGGAGGCGGGAATATGACCGTCTTCCAAGACGGAATCAACGCCGACAGGGCGGCCAGAGACTATAAGAAGACTTCCGCAAAGATCCCGGCGGACGGGATGGTAAAAATCCACATGGCTCCGGGCGGGGGCTGGGTGGCGAAAATCACCAGATGACAAGATCTGCCACAAGATTACTGCTTACAAGTCTGTGGCGGAATGTTTTCTTAAAAAGAAGTTTTTGGTTTATGAGAAGAATATTGTTGTCGCTGACAGCGGTCGTCACGGTTCTGGCCCTGTCCGGAATCAATGCGAAGGCCAAGAGCGAGAAGGCCAGCGTCATGTCGTTCAACATACGGATCCAACTGCCCACGGACACAGGGGAACAGAATTGGGAAAGCCGCAAGGAAGGATGCGTCAAGGCCATCAGAAAATATTTCCCTGACATTCTGGGGATCCAAGAGGCTACGGCAGGGCAGAAATCCTTCATCATGAAAGAGTTGCCCAAATACATCATGATCGACGGAAGCACCAAACCCGGCACGGTCAACGAAGCGACGGAGTCCGAGTTCAACCCGATTCTCTTCCGCGCCGACAGGTTCGAACTTCTTGACTACGGATTGTTCTGGCTCAACGAAGACCAGACGCCGGAGAAAAAGGGATGGGACGCTGAATATGTCAGGACGGCCAACTGGGTCAAGCTCCGTTTCAGAAAATCCGGACAAATCATATTCATTTTCAACACCCATTTTGACAACATCGGAGAGGAATCAAGGCATAAGAGTTCCGAGCTGATTGTAGAAAAGGTCAAGGAGATCGCCGGAAGTGACGCCATCGTCTTCCTGACCGGATCCTTCAACGCCAAAAGCGGGGACAAGTCCCTAAAGCCTCTCGCCTCGTTCCTTCAGGAAGCGGCAAAGACCGTGAGAAAGGCCGACAAGGTTCAGTCTTTCAATGACTTCGGACGCAAGGGCGGAAAACCGGCAGGTATCGACCACATCTTCTGCCGCAACGCTGAGGCCAGAAACTTCGATGTGGTAGACGAGCCGAAATTCGGAGTGAAATACATCTCTGACCACTATCCGGTGGTCTCGGAGATTATCATCGAACTTCCGAAAGATTAAGTGATTCTTGAGAAAAACAGAACCGCAGGCAAGCAAGTCTAACAATCATAAGAGCCAATGAATATGGAATCCCAGCTCAGGCAAAAGGAACTGTATAAGGAAAGCATTCTGGAACAGGTGAAGGAAATCCGAGCCTCATCCGAGGACACAGGGTGTCCCTACTGCGGGCAACCGGTGAAGAAAAGTTGGGAGTGGTGCCCGTCCTGTGGTCATTCGCTTGTGGATTGGTGCACGTTCTGCGGTGCGGACATTCCTCGTGGAGAGGAGGAATGCCCGGAATGCGGGATGAGCAGGAGCGGGATTGTCTGCCCGAAATGCGGAACCCGAAATGCCGGCGGTTTCTGCCGGAAATGCAACGAGCCGTTGACGCTGGCGGCGAAGAAGGAACTGGAGAGGGCGCAAAAGGATCCGCGGTTTCTCAAAGCGGCGGATCTGGTGGTCAAGGCGGCGGAGTTGCAGGCGATGGTCGAGGCTGAGGATCAGGAGGTTCCGGAAACGGAAAGCAAAGAGATTGAGCTGCCGGAGGACGTACTTATGCTGAAGGAACTGCTGGGGAAGACTATGCTGAGGCAACAGGAAAGACCAATCGCTGCGGTCGCTGGGGTCGCTGGGGTCGCTGAGCCTGTCGAAGCGGCCGAAGCGGTCGAAGCACCGGCCCTTCGACAAGCTCAGGGACCGGCAACACGACAGGCTCAGGGACTGGTTGTAAAGCAACAGCCGAAGAGCAAGGCCGAGTTGCGGGCTGAATATTCAAAAATCCAAGAGGAGCTGAACAAGGCTTTGGGAGAGATGCTTCCGCCGGTTGGTTCCACCCCTCAAGAGCAGCGGAATTATTTCTCGGCCAGGAAGTTGCCTGTGGATAAAATCATCCGGACCAAGATCCGGTCAGCATGGGTCTGCAACTTCTGCGGATGCTGGCACAACTGCCCGAGCGAGTGCTGCGAACCTTGGCACGGCGGGAAATGGGTCTGCGAATATAAGGAAGAAAAGATATTGGATTTCATATAGAAACGACGACATAGGTAATAACAGCTTACAACAAAGGAATAATGGCAGGAACCATAGCAGACAGCGGCACAGCCGTGGCGGACATCACTGCGACAAGCACGTGCAGGACTGAATCTGATTCTGAATATTCAGGAACCGTGACCGCAAAGGCCACGTTCACTTGCGGGGCAACCGGTACAGCTGCCGCCGGCGGAGCTGTTGACAAGGCCGCCAATATTCAGACCAAGGAGGAGATCACGCTCGGTGACGAACGTTACAGCGTTGACAGGATGATCGGCAACGGAGGCGAGGCCGAAGTTTACGTGGTCAGTTCACCGAAAGGGAGCTTCGCTCTGAAACTGTACCGCAGAGGCAACGGAGTGCGCAAGGATATTCTTAAAAGACTGGAACGGCTGAAAGGCAAGGCCGCGATTGTGGATATTCTTGAAAGCGGGACGGTCAGGATCGAGGACACAGACAGGGGTTATGTCTTGATGCCGCTGTGCAAGGACGGGTCGGTGGCGGGCTACGATCTGAGGAAAGATGCTGACGCCATCCTGCAGATCGCCGCGATGACCGCCAGAAACCTCAGCGAACTGCACAAGGTCGGACTGCTGCACAAGGACATCAAGCCTGAGAACATACTCTACACCGACAAGGCCTCAGGTCTGGTCGTGCTTTCGGATTTCGGAATCGCCGATGTGCTGGGAGACGACGGAAGCGTCAACACTCCGCAGTCCAGGACCGTGATCTACGCCGCGCCCGAGCTCTACGCCAACACAACCCGCATCGGAGATGTCACCTACGCGATTATGACGGCGGCCTCGGACTACTATGCCCTCGGAATGTCGGTACTTTCCTTATGGTTGGGGGACAGCGAGTTCCGCAAGAAGGAGCCGGAGTTGGTGAAACTCAAGATCCAGGGCAAGCTGCCTGTGCCGGACGACATACCTGAGCCTTTGCGGACCATCACCAGAGGGCTTCTCGTCGGCAAGCCGGAAAACCGCTGGAGTTACGATGAGATCCGCAGAACCCTTGAAGGTGAGAAGATTCCTGTGGTCGAGGATGCCGAGGTCCTGCGCATAGTCTTTGACTCGGGCAAGAACAAGATCGCGCACACGGCCAAGGAGCTGGCCGCCTATCTGTACAAGGGAAAGATCAGCGCGTGGATCAGCCGAGTGATGCCGGAGATGGAGGTGAGACTGAACGACATCGTGGAGAGGATATACCCGAAGAATCAGTTGGCCGGGCTATACGCCGCGGCGCTCGCGCTCGATCCTCAGCTGCCTTTCTACAACCGGAACGGAAATGTCTGTGTGAACGTCAACAAGCTCCTCAACGGCGACGGCAACCTCGGCTCGAACCTCAACGACAGGAACAACCCGGTTTACCTCTACAGCGATGTACGGCAGGGCAAAAAGGAGACTGATGGAATATATTCAAGGACCTGCGCCGCCCTCAAGGACAGTTTCGGCTATGCCAAAAGCGTGATTGTCTGGGGAATATACGACCGGAAATATTTCCGCACCCTCCAAGGCAAGAAGACAGGCAAGGAGGAAAAGTTCACCGAGGTGGACTGCTACAACATCACGGACGTGGTGAAATTCTGCTCTGAACACAGGGTCGTGGCGGATGAGGACAAACAGTTTCTCTGCTCGCTCGGATTCGCCGAGATGGTCCGTGTCTTCTCCGAGAAGGACGCTGACAGATTGATCCAGGTACGCAAAGGCATCAAGGACTACGAGATGCTGTACAGGCTTGTCATCCAGACCATCAACCCGGCGGCTGACATCAGTCTGATCACGGATCCAAAAGATCCCAACTATGCGATGGACGGGGAATCGATCGGGCTGCTCATCAACGCCGCTTTCTGCGCCTACCGGTGCGTCTTCGACAGTGAGAGGGACAAGATGTACAAGGATTGGTACTCCGACATCAACCCTTATTCCGGAATGTGCCCGGCCTCTCTGGCCGACCTGCTGGTCAAGTCGTTCCAAGGCGACTACAAGGATTCCTATCTGCACAAGTTCTTTCTGAGCAAGGGGGACAGGTTCGCGGCGCAGGACAAATGGGTCGCCTACTGCACCGATTACGACAGTCCGGACAACATCGGGAAAGCCGGTCCTTACAATGAGGACATCGCCATGATGAAGGCCGCGGAGGGACTTGCCGACGGGGCGTTCTTCTATTTCCCGGCTTCTGGGGAGACCGTTTATGATCTCGACGACCTGAACAAGATCAAGGCCGACGAGATCAGTGAGGCGCTTGACTTCTATGCCTTGGACGCCTGGTTCGCCGTAAAACTGCAGGAGAATCCCAAAAGGGATCTGAGCAAGCGGCTCACCTACGAAAGATTCACTGTCAAGTACCTGAAACTCATTGGAAAATACGACAAGGATGACGAGAACTTCAAGCGCTACAACGAGGCCACTACCGCTGTCGGCTGGCATCAGTTGCCTCCTCCGGTACTGCTTCTGGGACTGCTGGAGAAACTCATCGCGGTGGCCGTTTGGCTTGTGCCGTGTCTGGCGATGCTGCTCATGCTTGTCATCGGGGCGATAGACTATCCGGTGCTGGACAATGTCGGCAAGTCAGTCTTCTGGGTCTGGGGCGGAGGAATCGTGTTCCCGCTGCTGCTGAACATATTCTTCTACAACAGAAGTTACGACCGGAATCTGTTCACCTACATATTCAGATTCATTGCAGGGACTGTCGCGGTCTATTTCCTCTGCAAATGGTTCCTCGGAAAGTACATCATCTATGTGACTATAGCGGCTGTGGTCGCGGCGATCGTGTGGTTCGCCAAACAGATGTTCTCCCGTGACGAGGGTGCGTCCGAACTTAGGAAGATGTGGAATCCGAACGAGGACCAGACGATTCTGGAGCCTCTGCATTATGCATTCGATCTTTCGGAGGACAAATTTGTCTCCTCTTTGTTCGCCAACGAGAAGTTCTACCGGTCAAAGTACCTTAAAAGTTTGCTGCACAAACTGAAGCACCTGGTTCTGGCAGGGATAACGACTTTCCTGCTGCTCTTCCCTATCGCATTCATCCCAAAGATCAGTGACGCGGAGAAATTCACGGAGAATCATCCTAAAATCGGAAACACCATCAACAAGATAACAGAAAAGGCCAATGAAAACGTGTCAGAAGTGCGGAAAGACGAACAGGAATGAGGCTTCGTACTGCAAATGGTGCGGGGAGAGGCTGGTTGCGGTCGCACCGGTCGCACCGGTCGCTTCGACCGCTTCGACAGGCTCAGCGACCTCAGCGACCCCAGCGACCTCAGTGACCGGTGACGGGATGATCGCCAAGGACTGCATCAGAGAGCCGCTGGCGAACTTCACGAAGCGATGCGAGCAGACAGCCGAATTCCGCAAACGGACCGGCAGCGATGTCAGGCCGGGGCTTGACTGCATAATCACCGGAGAGACGGGAACCGGCAAGACCTATCTGGCCGGAAAACTGGCCGGAATCCTCTATCACAACAAGATCACGGAGAACCTCAGGCCGAAGACCGTGGACGCCGCCGATTGGAACGAGTTCAACTCCAAACTGGACGAGAATCTCGCCGCCATCAAGACCGGAGTGCTTGTGGTCACGAACTGCCAGAACCTGGTGAACGCCAAAGGAGGATCCTCGCAGCTGGACAAACTCTTCGCGAGAATGAAGACTGACGTGAATATGCCTGTGGTGATTCTGTGCGGCCTTGAGGATGGCTTCGGGACTTTTCTCAGCGCGGACAGCAACGCTTTGTCTCTCTTTGAGTTCCGTTTCCACATCTCACCGTTCAAGGACAATGACCTCAAGACAATGTGCTTGGCGATGGTCAGGGACAAGTTCAGGACCACGGTCAGCCCTCAGGCGGAAAGGAAACTGGGACTTGTCTTCAAGAAGATGTTCCGTGACGGCAGGACCAAGGAGAACGGAATCCTGGCCGGGAAAATCGCCGAGGAAAGCGCGTTCAATATGTTCAGCCGAGGTGGAAACGAAATAGAAGAGGCCGACATCCCTGGAGAGCCTTTCAAGGAACTCACCGAGGAACAGATTATGGCCAAAATCAACGCCTTCACCGGTCTGACAGAGGTAAAGCACGAGATCCAATCCATCATCGACAGCATTAAGAGGCAGAAAAGGGACAATCCTGGCAAACCTGTGCAACTGAAGAGCCATTTCGTCTTCACCGGCAACCCAGGCACAGGAAAGACAACGATCGCAAGGCTGTTCGCAGACATCCTTGGCAGCCTTCAGGTACTCCCGAGCGGCCATCTGGTAGAAGTGACGCGCAAGGATCTCGTCTCGCAGTACGTGGGTGACACCGCTATCAAGACCGAGCGCGTCATCAACAGCGCGATGGGAGGAATACTGTTCATCGACGAGGCATATTCATTGAAGCAGGGAGACGGTGACAAGGTCGGCCAGGAGGCCATCGACACCCTGCTGCCGTACCTTGAGAACAGGGCCGGGGACTTCATCTGCATCATCGCCGGCTACACCAAGGAGATGACGATGTTCCTGCGCTCCAACTCCGGGCTCGACTCCAGATTCAAGAAGAAAATCGAGTTCAAAGACTACAACGGCGACGAGCTCACCGAGATATTCCTGAACATGGTGAAAAACAAGGGGTTGACTCTCACGGACGAGGCCTCAGAAAAGGTCGGGAAATATTTCGAGCGAATGTACCTGAGCCGCACCGACACCTTCGGCAACGCCCGCGAGGTACGGAACGCCTTCGACCGCTGCTTCGAGAGACTCTGCACCAGAACGGCGGGAATGAGTGATGATGAATATGCCCGTTCAGGCAAAATCCTGACTTGGGAGGACATAGTCGGTCCTGAGGGCACAAAGGAGATCTCTGTGGAGAGCGTAATGAAGGAGCTGGATTCCTTTGTCGGGATGGAGACCGTCAAGAAGGCGCTTAGGGATCTTGCGGAGGAGATGCGCTTCCAGCAGCGGAGAATGGAGTTCGGAGGCAAGGCGGCCATCCGTCCTGTGAACATCATCCTCACCGGAAACCCGGGAACCGGAAAGACCTCCGTGGCCAGAGTGCTCGGCAAGTTGTTCAAGGCCATGGGAATATGCTCGACCGACAGAGTCATTGAGAAAAGCCGCAAGGACATCGTCGGCACCTACGCCAACGAGTCGGACAAGAACATGGACAAGGCAGTGAACGAGGCCATGGGCGGGGTTCTGTTCATCGACGAGGCCTACAACCTTGCCCCTTTCGACGACACGGGACACTGCTCGGACTCCGAAGGGATCAAGGCTCTGGAGCGCCTGATGGTCAGGATGGAGAACGACCGTGGGAAGTTTGTCGTGGTCTGCGCCGGCTACAAGGACAAGATGCGCAACCTGATGAAGGCCAACGAGGGCTTCGCCAGCAGGTTCACGCACAGGATAAACATCGACGACTACACTCCGGAGGAACTGACCGAGATCTTCCGCAGGATGGCCGAAGGACAGGGCTACGCCTTCGCCGACGGCTCTCTGGACAAGGCCATGAAAGCGTTCCGGAAACTTTCGGTGGAGAAGTCCGGCAAGGATTTCGGCAATGCCAGAGAGGCCAGGAATATGCTCGACAGCGTGCTCGGCAACATCGGCACAAGGGTCAACGCCCTTCCGGACGACCAGATCACCAAGGACAGTTTCTTCACGATTCTTCCCAAGGACATTCCGTTCGAGGAGCCGAAAGTGGCCACCGAGGAGGAATGTCTTGCCGAGTTGGATTCGCTTATCGGCCTGGAAAGTGTCAAGAACGAAATTCGTTCGATGCTCGACGAGATGAGGCAGAGGAAGATGGACAGCGAGATCTCAGGCGGACAGTTCACTGCCATCGTCCCGGACCACTATCTTTTTCTCGGCAATCCGGGAACCGGAAAGACAACGGTGGCAAGACTTATGGGCAAGATGCTGTACTCCCTCGGTGTAATCGCAAGGCCGGATGTTGTTGAAGTATCAAGGGCTGATATGGTGGCTCCGTATCTTGGCCAGACGGCTCCGAAGACAAGAGAGACCGTGGACAGGGCGATGGGAGGGATCCTGTTCATCGACGAGGCATATTCATTGATCCAGGGGCGCGGTGACAATTACGGCAACGAGAGTGTCACCGAGCTGCTCAAGCTGCTGGAGGACCGCAAAGGCAAGTTTGTGTGCATCGCGGCGGGCTACACGAGGGAGATGACGCAGTTCCTGGATTCCAATTCCGGACTGAAATCCCGCTTCACCAAGACCATCACCTTCGAGGACTACAAGCCAGAGGAACTGATGGAAATATTCAGGCTATATTGCAGTAAGGAAGGTTATTCCATTGAGCCTGAAGCCGAAGCCATACTGAAAGATCTTTTCACGAATATGTTTGAGAACCGCGCGTTCGACTTCGGCAACGGCCGGGATGTAAGGAATCTGTTCGGCAAAGTCAAGTCGGCGGTGGCCGGCCGGGCATATTCAAAAATGAAGGAACTCATCGCGGGCGGCGCTGAGAAACAGGCTGCTTACGAGGGTTCCAAACCAAAGACAATAACGAAGGAGGATCTGCTATGAAATGTCCGTTCTGCCAAGGTGTGATCGATGACGACAGCCGTTACTGCGATCTCTGCGGAAAGCATCTGATGTTCTGCCCAGAGTGTCGGCAGCCCAAGAAAGGTGTCTCATGCCCTCGGTGCGGGGAGATGCTTATCAGCGCGGAGAAGTTCTTTGCGGAGCATAATGGGAACGCTCCTGGGCAGGCGGCCGCACCAAAGCCTGTTGATTCGTCTGAACAACCGAGATCAAACGGAGCTGAAAAGATTGACTTCAGCCAGATATTCGATGCCTTGCTGACCTTAAAGGGGGAAGGGATGACGCTCTACCTCAAAGAAGGAGAGTTCGGAAGAAGCGGAGGAATATTCCCGGAACTCGGGGATTGCAAATATGTCTCCGGACATCACGGGAAGATCACATTCGAGGACGGCGAGTGGAAAATCTGCGATCTTGGTTCGACCAACGGCACGGCCATAGACGGGGAGAAGCTTGAAAAGGACAAGTGGTACACCCTCCGAAAGGGCCGGAAACTCAGGATAGCCACATTAAAATTCACTGTTGAATAGCCTATGAAACTGAGTATCAGCTGCGTTTCGGATGTCGGACGCGTACGTGACAACAACGAGGACATGGCCTCCGTCGGGATGTACCTCATCAGGGACAATTCTTTGAATATAGAAAAGGAATCCCCTGAGAATGAAAACTTTTGCTTACTTGTAGCGGACGGGATGGGCGGCCACGAGAGCGGGGAATATGCCAGCCAGTTCACTCTGGAGGCATTGAGGGCCTTCCTGCTGGACAAGACCTTGACACATCACAATCCCGTGTCGGATTTAGCATTGAAGATCAAAGATATAAGCGCCAGTCTCAACATCAAGGCCCGCGAGCGACATCAGGGCAAGGCGATGGGCTGCACCTTGACCGGAATTGTCTGGATGCAGGGAAAGACTCTGCTTGTGAACGTGGGAGACAGCCGGACATACCGTCTGAGGGACGGATTGCTTCGCCAACTGACCGTGGACCAGACACTTCACGAGAGGGACTTGGTTCCGCTCCCTGCAGGGAAAGCCCTCTACAATTGCATCGGAGCGGGCTGCGACACAGAGGCCGGCATTCAGGACATAAGTGGCCGACTGATGGAATCGGACAGGATTCTTGTCTGTTCGGACGGACTTCCGGATATGCTTGACGATGAGGTTATTGAGCGTCTGCTGGCCGAAGGCAGTCCCGAGGAAAGTTGTATGGCCTTGGTCAACGCCGCCAAAAGGAACGGCGGAGTGGACAATATCACGGCGATCGTGGCGGATGTCTTATAAGCAACTATTCCACCTAACGGCTACTTTTAATTTATCATAGACATATTTATCTGAAAATAATATATTTACTATAATTATGGCAATCAGTTTAAAACCAAGGAAGACGGAATCCAACCTTTTCTGTTGCAGCAAATGGTGGGGCAACCCTGACCTGCCGCCTCAGGCTGAATACCCGATGATGAAGATCACGGAAGAGGACGGAAGCGAATCTGAATATCCTCTCACATTCATCTGTCAGATTGACTGCGAGGACATTGCGCCTTTCGACAAGGAGGGGCTTCTGCCGCACGAGGGTATGCTCTATTTCTTTGCAGCGATCGATGACTTCATCGGCTACGAATCCCCGGAGCATTTCCCGCTCGGGCGCTGGCCGAAGAAGGCCGTCAAGGTCAAGTACGCCAAGCAGATAAATATGGAGACCTTCAACTCGTGCATCCTTGTGGACGATGAGGAGCAGGAGCTCGCCGAGCCTGCGATGGCCATCGACTTTGCCGAGTGTGATGACGACGCCGATGGCTTCAAGCTCCTCGGCAGACCGTACTTCGAGGAAATCAGCGATGAGTGTCCGGATGCCGTCAATCTTCTCCAACTCGATGAGGATGACGACCTTGAGATGCGTTTCTACGACTCCGGAATGTTCAACATCCTGATGAGCAAGTCCGACCTCGGTTTCCAAAACTGGAGCCACGCCTTCGGCTTCCTGCATTCGCTGTAATCAGCCTCCACATGCAAACTGGCGGTAGGCCGCGAAGCGGGCGGCGATGATGTCTTCCGGCATGGAAAGACCGGGCTTGAAGACCTTGAAGCCGCCGTCTTTGGAGGTAGGGGACCAGTTGCCGACAATCTCGCCGTCAAGGGCGATGATGGGCTGGAATATTCCGTTGTTGCTGTGGGCTTTATGGGAATGCTCGGGTGGAAGGACAACATCACGGCTCTTGTAGCCGATGAGATATTCATCATACGGTGCGATGAGATTGACTGTCCCGGAGCGGAAACCTCTGGTGCGGCAGGATTCGTGAATATAGAACTTCCGGCCTTTCCAAATCTCTTCAATCAATTCGTTTCCAATGATTTCAATCGCCTTCTGACAGTCGCTGACATTCAATCCAGACCACCAGAGAAAATCCTCGAACGTGGCTGGAGCGTGGCTTCGGAAATATTTCCGCGCCATCAGACCCAGAGCAGCCTCTTCCGACATATTCAAAGGCTCTTTGATTTTCTCACGAACAAGGGAATATGTGCTTTTCATCGGATGCAGGTCGCCGCTGCAAAGAAGCCCCGAAAGTTCCGCCAAACGAATATGATAGGACAGCCGGTGGTCGTCCATCGTGATTCCACGCTCGGCTAGGGCGGCGACAAAATCAGCCTTCTGAGCGCATCGCTTCCGGAGCAAGGTTTCCTCGAATATTCCCGAAATCCGCTCCTGCTCTTCCGCTGGAATGGAAACCTTGTTGGCGGTCATCCAGCCTCTGAGTCCGGACAACGCCTTCGCCCGGCAGACCGATAACATCCAGCCAAAATCCTCACCCGCAACCAGTTGCCAGGTGCATCGCAGCAGATGTGTGCGGATGATCCGCCCATCGTTGAACGCTTTCTCGAACGCCTTGAGGGACGGCCTCCTGGTCCGCATCGCCACCGCCCAGCGCGCCATCCGGTACTCCTGCCCCTGCATCGCCCCGAACCACGAGACAACCTCCTCCGGTCTCGTGAACCGAGGGCAAACCAACTGTTGATTCAAAAGTCTTGCTGTGACAGGATTCATGATGTGTATAATTTGCCGCAAAATTAAACCATACAAATCATATATCCAATTCGGCACAGCCGGCAATACGCACCGAATGCGGTAGGCCGCCATGAAACGTTGAAAAATCAGCATGGGGGCTTTGCGGTATGAAATGAAAGATGTAACTTTACCATATTCATAAAAAGTATAAATAATGATCAGAAATTTCGTAGCGGCGCTGACGGTGGCTCTGGTTTTGGGGCTGACAGCTTCGGCGCAGGAGTACAAGGGGCCGGAACTTAAACCGGAATTGGTTTGCGAACTCGGGAAAATCACACCGGAGGATGTAAAGGTCAAGGGTGCGACACAGGGGTTCGCGATCCACGGGAAGTATGGATTTGTTCTGCACGACAAGGGGCAGTGCGTTGTCATTGACCTGAAAAAGAATAAGTTCGTGTCCACCTTCATGTTGGAAGGAAACACTTCACACTGCAACAACGCATCTTTCGGAGTAGAGAAAGGGATCATGTTCCCGCTGCTCTACATCTCAGGCTGCAAAGGAGACCATTGCTGCTATGTCACGGACATCACATTGGACGGAAGCAGGATTGTACAGAAACTTTTCCACACAGGAGAGGGCTACACCGGGTCATTCGACTGGTTCATCGACAGGAAGAACAAAATCATCTACACATACGGATCGAGCGGTGAGATGCGCAAACTGGTCAAGAAATTCAGGCTTCCGACCTTGAAGGACTCGGACGAGAACGGAGAAGTGCACCTTACTCAGAAAGATGTGCTGGACGAGTTCTATGTTCCTGGTATAAAAATATATCAGGGCAGTGTCATCAAGGGACGTTACGCCTACCTCGGAGACGGCTATCCGCCACACGACAGATTGCTGCACGTTCTGGACATGGATGCCAAGAAGTTGGTCAAAACAGTTAACCTGAACGACTTGCACCATGAGCCTGAAGGCGTGGACATCAAGGGGAAATGGCTCTACATGGTCCTGCATGTCAGCAGACAGCCGCGGGACGGACAGATTTATAGGTTCAGAATCAAATAGTGCTTTGATCGCTTCAAATCTTACCCGACCAGCCCGGTGATGAAGATCACCGCGATGGTGACAGGAGCGATGTACTTTATCAGAAAATAAACCACAGGGAACAATCTGCTGTTCGCCTTGATCGCACCTCTGTTCGTAAGTTCGTCACGGACAGAGGTTTTGTCCATCTTCCACCCCACAAAAACAGAGAAAAGCAACGCGCCGATCGTCATCAGATAGTTGGAGCACAGCTTATCACAGAAATCGAATATGCCCTCTCCAAGAATCTTGACATCGGAGAGCGGGCCGAACGAAAGCGAACAGAGAACTCCGATGGCGAAAGTGGCGAAGAACAGCACGATTGATGCCTTGTGCCTCGAAACGCCTTTCTCCTCAACCAGATAGGCGACTCCTACCTCAAGGATTGAAATCGACGATGTGAGCGCCGCCACAAGAATGGTCAAAAAGAACAGAATCGCGACAAGGCCGCTTACGATCTGCCCGCCGGCTCCCATCTTAGCGAATATGTAAGGAAGCGTCTCGAAAACGAGGCCTGGTCCGGCGGACGGAGCTATCCCCGCGGCGAACACGGCCGGCATGATGGCGAACCCAGCGAGCATGGCGAACAGCAGATCCGACACGGCCGTACCGGCTCCTGATGCCATAAGATTCTCTTTCTCACTGACGTATGATGAATATGTCAGCATGGTTCCCACGCCGAGTGACAGAGAGAAGAAACTTTGGCCCAATGCAGCGGAGAACGCACCCGGAGTCAGTTTGGAGAAGTCCGGCTTGACCAGATACTTCACCCCCTCACCCGCTCCGGGAAGTGTGACCGAATAGATGGCGATCGCCACGATCAGCACGAACAGGATCGGAATCGAAATGTTGCTGAATTTCTCTATTCCTTTCTTGACACCGAGGAAAACTATCACTGCGGTTAGAAACAGGAATATGAACAAACATATTATCGGTCCCCAGACAGAGGAGGCGAATTCACCGAACATTCCGGTGACAGCCTCGGCTTTGTCCGGAGTGAAGCTGAAGGTGGCCGACTTGACAAGATATTCAATGGCCCATCCGCCGACCACGCTGTAGTAGGACAGGATGATAAGAGGTGTGATGACGGTCAGGAGGCCCAGCCATTTCCATCTGGAATGCGGAGCGAGGGCGTTCATCGCGCCGAATGTGCTGAGGTGGGTCTTCCTGCCGATCACCGACTCAGAGAACAGAATCGGCAAGGACAGGACGAACGAGCAGATGATGTAGATGAGAATGAAGGCAGCACCTCCATATTCACCGACCATATAGGGAAACCTCCAGATGTTGCCGAGTCCGATGGCGGAACCGGCGAAGGCCATGATGACAGCGGCTCGGCTGCCAAAGTTCTCTCTGTTTGACATATTCATTAAGTTCGTTTGCATCAATGTCCAGCCTATGGGGAATGCCGTGACGCTCGATTATTATGAGTTGTCGGCGCGTCTTTTGTAAACTTTGAATTCGTAAGTGTAACCGGTTTCCGGATCAGTGGCGGCCGGGATGGCGGATTCAACCTCCCAGATCGCCGGATCAATCGCCGGAAAGAAAGTGTCAGCGTCGTCAATCACTGTGTGGACGTGCGTTATGTAAAGTTTGTCCGCTGAAGGAAGCGCCCTGCGGTAAGTCTCCCCTCCTCCAATTATGAATATTTTTCGTGCCTCACCATCAGCGGCCGCAGCCTTCTCCGCAGGAGTCTCGCCACACGCCACATCACTGCCCCCGACAGCCACTTCCGCCAATGAATATGCCTCCTCAAGGCTTCCGGTCACCTTCACGCCCACTGGAACTTCAAGCCATTGCCGGGTTGAAATAATAATATTTTCCCTCTTGGGAAGCGGTCTGCCTATCGAAAGAAAAGTCCGGTAACCCATCACCACGGGATTCCCGGTGGTTATCCGCCTGAAATATCTCATGTCTTCGGCGATATGCCAGAGCAGGTCATTGTCCTTCCCTATCGCACCATTGTCCGCAATCGCCGCTATGATACATTTTTCCATAAACCTAAACTGAATTTCAGCCGTAAAGTTACAGTTTTTTACCATATACTCCAAACAGAATATGAACAAGTTGCGGCCAGGACAGGCAAGCCGTCATCTCAATCGGGCTTTAATTTATCACATATGCGGTGCGGATTCAGCCCACAAGGCAATTTGTAATTTCTTTTATTATCATTACCTTTGCATATTATACCACACCACATTATACCAATGTTCGGACAATTGATATAAATGGTTGATGTGTCAGCACACAATGACTTTACAACAATATGAAGAAAATCTTTTTGTATGGCTTCTTGCCAATCGCCATCGCCTGTATGGCACAGAACGGATTCGCACAAAGCTGCTGCAAGGCGGCCGGATGCCAAGAAACGGTCAGTAGTCCGGAACTTCCTGTCGGACAAGACACAATCAGGGTTCTGTTCATCGGCAACAGCTTCACTTTTGACGCAACCGAGCATCTCCCTGGAATCCTCAAGGCTGCCGGTATCACGAATTTCTCTATGGAGCGGGCCTTTCACGGGGGCTATACACTTGTCGGCTATAATGAGAATTTCGATGACCCGAAGGTCTGCATGCGCTACAAGTACGAGCCCGGGTATGATGAATGGGATGGAAACAAGGTTTACAAAAACGAGAACTGCAACAGCTCCCTGACCGCCTTTTGGGACAGCGGAAGACCTTATGATATTGTGGTTCTTCAGGAATATACCGGGCGGAAATATGCCTGGGACGGTTTTGAGGAATCACAGGTCGGCATCGACGCCGTCAAAGGACTGATGGAGAAGGTGAAGGCAATGCAGCCCGAAAAGGAGCCCGTTTTCGTATATCTGATGTCGCAGGTCTTCGCCACTGGAAGCGAACGTCTAGTCAATTGGTTCGGCAACGACCGCGGCAGGATGTATGCGGCCATTGCGGGGCACACCAAGCAAGTGCTTGAACAGACAGGCATCAAGTACCTTATCTCGACCGGAACGGCTGTGGAGAACCTAAGGACTACAAGTCTTAACGTTGACAACGGTATGGATCTGTCAAGAGACCTGTTCCATCTTGACAAGGGCATCACACGCTACACGGCAAACTGCACTGTCTTTGAGTCAATCCTCGGTCCATGCGTAGGCAAGACGATGGACGGCAACACCTATCGTTTTTCCACATCGGACACCTCAGAGAAAAACTACACGACTCCTGTCACGGACAGCAACGCCCCGATAGCTCTGAAGGCGGCAAGGAAGGCAATCGAGAAACCGCTGGAAGTCACGGACTTGAGCAATCTTTGATTTCGCAAGCGGCTTTGAAAGCAAAAAGGCGGGCGACCGGAGTGGCCGCCCGCCTTTGGTATATTCTATCATCCGGACTATTCCGCTTTCTCATAGGTGAGTGTCAGGATTGACACACCTATTCCGCCCTGTGTGCAGGTAAGGTAGTAAACAGTGTTCGCGGCTGTGTCCTCAAGGTTCCAACTATACGTGTCTCCCTTGGTTGTCCAAGGAAGTACTCCACCACCGTTCACATAGATGTTCTGGGCGTCAGTGCTTTCCGGAACACTGGACGTGATGGCGGCCTTACGCTTCGAACTTGTGCCTGTTCCCTGGACGCAGGAAACCTTGACGAGCCTGTAGCCTTCGATGGCAGGGAATCCGAAATATCTTGAGACGGCGCCGAGCACAACTCCCTTGTCAGCCGACCAATAAACGCGCGCAGCGGTGGCATTGCCGACATCAGTGAGGATGAAGCTGTAGCTGTTGCCGTTGGTGTGCTTGTAGACAGCCGTGAGGTTTCCAGGACAAGGAACACCCGCAGGGCAGTCTCCGACGCCGGCCTTCTTCCAGTTGTCCTTTGTCGGCCAGCCTTCCGGGGCTTCCCCAGTGAAGTCAAACTCAAGTGTCATCTTCTCGGTCTCTTTCTCCTTGAGTGTCAGTCCGCCGATCTCACCGAGGTCGATAATCTGGTTACGGCCGGCCTCTAGAGCCTCTTTGCCTACCTTGACAGCGGCCATCTGTGACGGTGAGACAAGGGTCAAGGATATTCCCTTCTCATATTTTCCCGGAAGAATCCAAACATGATAGGCATCACCGGTGACGAAAGTCTTGGCGGAAGGTGTGAGCGTCACCACATCGGAAACTTTAGATCCTTCAGAGGCGGCTATTCTCGGATCTCCGTTGTTCCAGTTTATGGAGACAGTTCCTTCGGCGGCAATGGTCTCACCTCCATTGGCCTTTATCTCTATGCGGCGAAGAGTGTCCGCGCCTTCCTGGGTCAGCCTGAACTTGAGAAGAGCGCCGACATTCCGGAAGGAGACAGCCTTGTCCGCGTCACATCTTCCCACAGCGACATTGATGTCGGCAGGATAACCGTCCTTTACAATCTTCTGAGCGACAGTCCTTATAGATGTCGTGAAGACCCCATCGGAGAAAGTGTTGCCTTCCGAGAACGGATGCACCGCATAAACATCGGTGTCGAGTTTCACCCCTTCACCTTTGAACACGACCGAAGAGCCGCTCTCTGAAGTTGCGAAAGTACTTGACACATAGACTCCGGCATCGTTCTTTACAAACACGTTGATTGCGTCGCCTTTGTCCCAAACCACCTTGGTTCCCTCAAGATGGGTCTTTGTTCCGGCCTCGGAGACGGCCAGAAGTTCAGAAGACTCTCCCGGGACGGATGTCTCCTCCTTGCAGCAGGCCATCACCGCAAGGGCGGCGGCCATAATGATATATTTCTTCTTCATTTCGTTTACCATTTATATGAACCACCATTGCCGAAATCTTCGTTGCCACCATTGCCGGACGAACCCTTTGAGTGGATTTCAGTCAATTCAACCTTGAGGTCATCGATGTAGAACCTGTAGTCCTGGAGATAAGTCGCCTTGTCTCCCCTTCCGAGAGCGGCGAGTTCCTCTTCCGATAATTTTGGCGTGGAGACCTCAATTACGGACGACTGAGTGATATTCTTCATCTCGACAGTGCATTCTTTCATCGCACCAACCTGAAGATCAAGAGGATAAGATGTTCCGTCAACAGTCAACGTCACCTTGGCGAGAGGGTCGAAGCCACGCGCGTCCTTATAAAGGCCCGCCTTGAGAGTGAACCGCGCGTCAGCCGAAGATATTCCCATCTGCTTGAGACGCTCACCGATGAGGATGCTGTAGGTCCCTATGCACTGCCTTGTCCAGAGAGATTCATCGTAGTAACCTACCTGAAGGAAGCCAGGACGCTCGTAACAGCCTTTCGCCGATGAAATCGCCTCATAAGCTCCATCAGGAATATAATTGTCATTGAAGGACTTGTAGTTTGAGGCATAGCCGCTTGTCGCGCTCGCCATCAGATTGAGCGGGAGGAGTTCCGGATATGAGGCCCCGGATGCGACAAGGTCATCGAACCCGTTGGTGAAAGCAATCTTGTTGTCGTCCATCTGAGGGAGGGATGATCTCTCAGCCTCGGCAGGGAACACACAGATTGCGTTTGATATGCAGACGTAAGTCTTTGAGCGGTCTCCGTCCGCCGTCATCTTGAAATGCAGGGTGCCTCCGGCAGGAATCGCTTCGCTTTGCGGAATCGAGAATGCGATATTGTTCCATGCGGCGTCAGAGCCAGGAGTCGTAGCGTTTTCAGTGTCAACACGATTCCATTTCTCTCCGTCAGGACTCCAATAATATGACCACCCCGCCTTTGTGAACGATGCGGCGCGCGCACCCAACATAAGACGAAGTTTGCCTGAGACGGCGTCCTTTACAGGGATGCGTATCAGTATGGACTCCCCTTTGGAGAAATTGTCGAAACGTATGCTGCGATGAACAGACCTGTCAGCGTCCGTTCCTCCGGAAGGTTGCGTGTGTGAAGGACATTCGAGGGATGTCGTGGATTCCGAGCCGGTGCAGCTCAGAACCATACCATCCTTGAACTGACATTCGTTGCCGGAAATCACAGCATTGACAAGCTTGCGGCTCTCAGGGTCGTCGATGTCGATTGTCTGACATATAGGGAATGAATATCCAGACACGGCAACAACCTCGCCGGCCGTCTGGATCACCTTTATCTCACATGCGTCAACACCTTCCGCCGGAGACTCCACCTTGATCAGGGCGACACGCCGCTCGGTCTTGATGTTCGCAGAGGCTGTGGCCTCAAGCACGGACGAACCGCTGCCTTTCGACATATTCGTGGTAATCCAGCCGACAGGTTTTCCGTCAGGATCCTCGACAGTGATGTCCCAATAGCAGTTGGAAGTGACCTTAACGCTGACACTTCCTCCGTCTGCGGACACCGTGAACTCTGTTCCATCCACGGAAAGTTCCGGCTTTGAATCAGGCCCGGATTCTGTTTCCTGACATCCGAAAAGCACGGACACCGCCAGCAGAATGGAAAAAGTTTGAAAAAATTTTCGCATAAATGTTTTTAGTTTTGAAATTATGTGTACCTTTGCACCACACTACACCACAGCTTAATGCGCTGCAAAGTTAGACAAATTCCATAAAAAACAAGGAGGAAAATGAAAAAATTAGCATCCCTTGTCTGTTTTCTTATTCTGGCACTGTACCCCGCCATGGCTCAGGGGCTGCGCCTGTCAGGTCAGATCATGGACACATCTGGCGAGCCGGTTCCCGGAGCAACGGTAATGATCACGGGAACCAGCATCGGGACAATGGCCGACGCGGACGGGAAATTCGTTCTGGACGTGAAGTCCGAACTCTCTCCGGAGGCGACACTAACCTTTTCCAGTCTCGGATTCAAAGAGACAGTGATTCCGGCGGGGAAACAGACGGTCTTCAACGTGACGCTCGAATACGAGAACAGCGTTCTTGAGGAGACTGTTGTCATCGGTTACTCCACGGTGAAGAAGAAAGACCTCACAGGTTCATTGACATCCGTTGACGGCGATGCTCTCAGGACAAGACAGACAGCCACCGTCTCGGAGGCACTTCAGGGAGCCATGCCGGGAGTGACCGTGACACGTTCAAGTTCGGCTCCCGGCGGAGAGGCGACAATACGTGTCAGGGGCATCACGTCGATGACATCCGGAGCCACAGCCCCGTACATCCTCATAGATGGGGTGCCGGGGGCGATCAGCGATGTCAACCCTGGCGACATTGAGAACATAACGGTTCTCAAAGATGCCGCGTCAGCATCCATATACGGTTCACAAGCCGCCGCTGGAGTCATTCTCATAACCACGAAAAGAGCCAAGGAGAACGGAAAGGCAAGTGTCTCCTACAGCTACAGCCTCGGGATAGACTCGCCGACAAGAATGCCTGAATATATGGATGCGGTAAGTTATATGGAAGCCTGCAACGAACTGAAGTACAACGATCTTCCCGAAAGCGGGTGGTATCAGGCGTACGACAGGGACCTGGTGGACAACTATATGTCCCTGCATTCGGCGGATCCGGACACCTACCCGATCACTGACTGGATGAACTTGATTCTGAAGAACAATGCGCTTCGTCACTCGCACAACCTCAAGCTTTCTGTATCAGGGGACAGACTCCGTTCGTCCCTCAGTTTCGGTTTCGATGACGTTGACGGTCTCTACAAAGCCAATCAGAGTTGGAAACGCTACACGGCGAGACTCAACAATGACTTGCGGATATTCAATTGGCTCAAGGCGTCGGCTGATGTTTCGTTCAGGTATGTAGACAAGCTCGACCCGCATTCTTCTCCGGCATTGAAAATGAGGTATATGCCTCAAATCTACCCTGCCGTGTGGTCCGACGGGCTCTACGCTCCGGGCAAGGACGCCAGCAACATCTATGCGGCCATGATGAGCGGTGGTGAGGACAAGACCAGGACATTCCGCTCGGCCGCCAAGTTCCAGCTGGACGCCACCCCTGTCGAAGGACTCACGATCACCGCCCTGTACTCTCCTAAGTTCGGGTTCACTCACGAAAGTGATTTCCGGCGTCAGACTCCATACTATTATGCGGGGGAAACGACAAGCACCAAGTACATTTCCGAAGCGCTCACAACCACTCTCGACGAGTCAAGGGGCTGGACTTACGAAGGGACTTTCCAGGCATACGCCAACTATCAGAAGACCTTCGCTGAAAAGCACAACTTCACGGCCATGGCAGGTTATGAGAACTACTATCTCGACACCGACACGATCATCGCCGGCAACTCAGATTTTCCGAACGCCCTCATTGAAGACCTCAAGGCCGGCAACCCGGCCACCGCGACAGCGAAAAGCGCGAATGTGCATGAGCTAGCAAGGAATTCGTTCTTCGGGAGGCTTATGTACAACTACAGCTCACGCTATTATATTCAAGGAAATGTAAGATGTGACGGGACATCCCGCTTCGCTCCGGGGCACAGATGGGGTACATTCCTTTCCGGCTCGGCAGGTTGGCAGTTCTCGGAAGAGCCTTGGATGAAGGCGGTGAAGAAAGTGGTCAACCACGGAAAGTTCCGCGTCTCCTACGGCGAGCTCGGCAATGAACGCATCAACGGTTACTACCCGTACCAGTCAATGCTTTCCGTGAGTCACCCTGTCGGATATGTCGGAGACGAGGTGACCCCTGTGACCGGCTACGCACAGTCCACGGCCATCGTTCCGGACCTCACATGGGAGACGACATCTACAATAGACGTGGGACTCGACCTGGCGTTTCTCAGGAACAGGCTCACCCTCACAGCCGACTGGTACTACAAAAAGACCTCGGGAATGCTCATAGAAGTGCCTGTGGCTCCGGTCGTCGGACTTTCAAACCCTTACGACAATCTCGGAGAGATGCACACGAACGGATGGGAAATCACCCTCGGATGGAAAGACACTATTGGTGACTTCACGTACAAGGTGGACTTCAACCTTTCAGACGATGTCTCGACCATGGGCAACATTCAGGGCAAGGAAGTGATTTCCTCCGGAAAGATCATCAAGGAGGGTGTCGAATACAATTCATGGTATGGCTACAAGAGCAACGGCCTGTTCCAGACTCAGGAAGAGGTTGACAACTCGGCCTGCATGGGGACACAATACCCTGGAGATGTCCGCTACGTGAACCTTGCGGACGCGGAGGGCTCGGCGGAAATAATCAATGCTGAATATGACCGCACGGTCCTTGGATCCTCGCTTCCTCACTTCTGCTTCGGCGGAAACATCAATCTGTTCTGGAAAGAGTTCGATTTCGGCCTCACGTTCCAGGGGGTTGGCAAGCGCAACGGCTACCTCAACAACTATATGGTGCAGCCTCTCCGGGGACAGGTCTATAACTTCCCGACCTACCTTGCGGGCGGTGCGTCCTGGAGCTACAAGAACACGGTGGAGCAGAACCTCAACGCAAAATATCCGAGATATTCATGGACATCGGGCGGTTCAACCACCACTGTCGGCAACTACGCATATTCCGACTACTGGCTCATCAACGGGGCTTATCTGAGAATCAAGAACATAAGCCTCGGGTACACTTTCCCTGACAAATGGATGCAGAAGATCAGGGTCAGCAACCTCCGTCTCGGCGTGACGCTCACCGACTTCTTCACATTCAGCCACTACCCGACAGGATGGGATCCTGAGGTGGGCACGACATCCTACCCTATCACCAAGTCGGCTGTGTTCTCTGTCTCAATCAACTTCTAAAACGCAGAATAATGAAAAGAACAATAATATCCCTTGCCGTCGGCCTTTCGCTCATAGCCGTGTCCTGCACGGACATGGATCTCAATCCCAAGGATCAGGCCGCCACGGGCAACTGGTTCAAGAACGCCGAACAATTCGACATGTGCCTCAACGCTCTGCTCCATCAGATGTACTGGCCGATGGAAAGGAACGAGTGGGGTGACAGCGAGCAGATCGAGCTTGACCTGCTCACCGATGACGGAACGAACAGAAGTTCCCTGAGCCGTTATCTCAAGGACGGCGTGGACGGTTCCTTCCCGCTTTCCTCACAGATGTGGAACATCTCCTACAAAGGGATCAACAGATGCAACAAGGTCATCCGTGAACTCCCGGCTGCAAAGGACAATATTCCAGAGGCAAAGTACAACGAGATACTCGGCAACGCCAAGTTCTACCGAGCCTGCTTCTATGCAAGGATCATCGCACATTTCGGGAAGCCGGTGTTTGTAGATGAGAATATGGACTTCGACCGCAAGGAAGACCGCGAGGCGGCCTACAAACTCTCAAGAAGCGACAGATGGGAGGTTTCCGACTGGGTGATTTCCGAGTTTGAAGAGGCTGCCGGACTACTTCCTGACGCTTATGTTTCAGGTGAGGTGCAAAGAGCCACCAAGGGCAGCGCATGGGGAATGGAATCTCGTTTCGCCCTCCACATCGCATCCATCAGGAAATGGGACACGTTCGGACTCGGTGACGAGACTGAGGCCCGCAGACTTTTCGGCATCGCGGCCAAAAGCGCCAAGAAAGTCATGGACCTTGGCCGGTACACCCTTCATGATAACTTCGGAGAATTGTTCAGGATGAGGACACACAACTCTCCGGAGGCCATCTTTGTCCTTCCGCGCTCAAAGTCACTTTCTGCCGAAAGCAAGTATGAGTATCTCTACAAAGGCGCCACCACAGCCAAACTTCCGAGACTTTCCGGAGCGGCGACTTGCTGCACCTGCTGTCCTTCCTGGGATCTTCTCTGCGCGTTCTATGACAATCAGGGCAAGCCTATTGACGAATCATCTGTCTACAATCCGGCCAAACCGTTCGAGAACCGTGATCCTCGCTGCGCGATGACCATCGTCGAGCATGGGACAGAGCATCTGGGAATCATCTACGAACCTAGTTTCGACGTGCCGAAGGTGAAGGGCCGTGACGGCAAGATGACCGACAACAATGATTCAAGAACCTACCTGATCTCCGGAACAGGCAATCAGTATGCCTCCTACAATGGTCTCGTGCTCCGCAAGCACGTGGACGAGGATTGGCTCAGTCCTTTCGAGGCCGAGAATGACAAGATAATTCTCCGCTATGCCGATGTTCTTGAAATGTATGCCGAGGCGAAAATCGAACTTGACGAGATTGACGGCAGCGTGCTCGACGCCATGAACGCTGTGCGCGCGAGGGCTTACGGGATAAAGGACATCTCCTCCGACGGGTACCCTAAGATCACTGAAACTGACCAGGCGTCTCTCCGCAAGGTTCTGCGCGCGGAAAGGCGTATGGAGTTCGCCTGGGAAAACCGCAGACTCTACGACATCTGGCGCTGGAGAATCGCGGAGAAGGTGCTCAACGCGGCGAACTACGGTCTGCCGGCCAAGAGCGAGAAGAACCAGAGGAGGTACATGGATGACGGAATGTGGTTCATGGGAGCTGTCCCTGAGATTGACGAGAACGACTGCCCGGACTTCACGGTCACGGTCAAGGGAAGCGACCAGTTCTTCACCAGCGGTAAATATGCCGTGAAACTCTCGCAAAGAAAATTCGTGGCTCCGAAGAGTTATCTCTGGCCTCTTCCTACCACGACAACCAATGTAATGCCTGAATTAGCGAAAGACAACAATGTTGGATATTAAAAAAATCGGAGCGGCTCTCCTTGCGGCCCTGGCTCTTGCCGGATGTGGGAAAAACACTGAGAATGATGGCGGACAACCGGATGACACCCCGTTCAAACTGAGCGTGATGTCGTTCAACATCAGGAACTCCCTTGTAAAAGGGGACACCGGTGACAGACTGTGGAGCAACCGCAAGGAGAGCGTGAGGAAAATGGTTCAGGAGACCGCCCCTGACATCATCGGGATGCAGGAAGCCTCCACCGCACAGCGCAAAGACCTCACAGCGATGCTTCCGGACTATGCGCTGCTCGAAGTCCCGAACACAGGCACGAGCAAAGGTGGAAACACAGTGATCCTGTTCAACACTAAGGTCCTTGACAATGTGGCCTGCAAATCTTTCTATCTCAGTTCCACCCCGAACAAACCATCGGTCAACGGATGGAACACCGAGACCCAGTACCGCACGACCATCTGGGGGGAATTCCGGCACAAGGGAAGCGGCAGGACATTTTTCCTTGCCGACACCCACATGCCGCTATACTCCACAGTGGAAGGCAATCTGGCGAGGACAAAATCCGCCGAGCTGAATGTCGGCAGGATGAAGGAGGCCTGCGATGAGGACGCACCTGTGTTCATCGTCGGGGACATGAACTGCTCGAAACCGGAAGCCGGTATCCAACCTTATCTCGATTGGATGTCTTCAGCAAGGGACAAGGCACTGGCCAGCGATGATATCCCCAGCTTCAACAATTTCGGCGGTTCGGGAAACTCCAGAATCGACTTCATCTTCTACCGTAACGCGATTCCCAACGAATTCCGCACGGTCAACGGCGGCGGTTACGGCGTAAAATATATTTCAGACCATTATCCGATAATGGCCAAATTCACAATTCTCTAACAATTCAGTCATTAATGAACAGAATATCAGTGATTTCAATTCTCTCTGCAATAGCCCTTCCACTTCTCGGGGCTGGGTCAGCATCGACAGCGCCTAAGGCTCTTCCGACAAACGAGGAGCCGGAAATCAATATCCGGGTCGGGACGTTCAATCTATGGCGTTCGGACATCGGAAAGGAGGAATATTCCTGGGAAAAGCGCAGGGACAGGCTAGCGCGGGCGATTGTGGACTGCAGAATGGATGTGTTCGCGGCGGAAGAGGTGGACACGACCATGTTCAGCCAGCTGCCGGCTCTTGTCGGCTCCAAGGGAGGAAATTATAAATGGCGGACCTTCAGTCCGTATGACAGCGAGGGCAAAGGATCCATCAAGGCTCAGGCCATAGTCTATAAGGCGGATGTTTTCGAAATTCTAGATTTCCACCACTTCTGGTGCTCAGAGACTCCTGACGAGATCTCCACAGGCTGGGACGAGGTCAAATTCAAGAGAGGAGCCTGCTGCGCGACTATGCTGCACAAGCCAAGCGGCAGACGTATATTCGTGATGGTCAGCCATTTTCCTCTTGGGAAAGAGGCTCGTCTGCATTTCGCGCCGATGGTGGTCGAACGCGCGAAAAAATATAATCCCGAAAACCTTCCGTCTTTCTTTGTCGGCGACCTCAACACACGTCAGGAACGTCCCGAATCAGCGATACTGAGAGGCTGGTGGTCGGACTCCTATCTCACGGCAATCGAGAAAGAGGGAACAAAAGGAACCTTCAACAACCACAATGTCGGCACAGACATGGAAAACGCCCCAAGGATAGACTTTGTCTATTTCAGAGGAAATGGCATAACCCCTCAGAGATATGTCTGCGACACAAGAAAATATGACGGGCTCTACCCTTCGGACCATTGCCCGGTTTACGTCGATTTCACTATAAACGAGGTTCCTGAAGACGGAACATATTGCCTGAAGAACGAGAATATCTCCGTGAAGATAGGAAAGGGCGGAGATCTTTTGAGTCTGAGGAACGAGAGGACCGGGCAGGAATATGCCGCCGGCGGGTATATGTGGAGGCTTTACTATGACGCCACATACGAAAAGGAGATTCAGGTGATTCCGACACAGCAGAATCCTCAGGTCAGCGCCGTCGGGAACAGGATCTCGGTGTTCTATCCGCAGATCACGGCGGACGGGAAGACTCTTGACATGCAGGTAAGGCTCGACATCACGTTGGAAAAGGACAAGGTCAGATACGCTTCGACCGTCTGCAACAACGAGCCTCACACCGTCATCCGTGAGTTCCAGTACCCGCTTCTCAGGGACGCGCGGCTGCCTTCTGACCATAAACTCTATACCTCGGAAGCCGGCGGAATGCTGTTCGACAACCCTCTCAAGACAATAAACAAGGTGAGCTCGTCTCCTTACAAGAAACCCGAGCAGGTGTTCAGGCAGAGGAACGTGAAATACGGAGCGAAAGTCTTCATGAACTGCTTCGGACTCTTCGGAGAGAATCAGGGGCTTTACTTCGGCTCGCACGATGACACGTTCCAGGACACATGGCACGGGCTCAGGGTCTACAGGGACGAGACCTCCGGTGAATATGACATACTCGAATTCGGATTCTACAAGTACCCTCACTGCTTCTGCGGGGAAAGCTGGGAATGCGAGGCGAACGTGATAGCGCCATATTCAGGCACATGGCACAAGGCCTCAAGAATCTACCGGGACTGGGTGGACACTTGGTGGGACCATAGGGAGACCCCTCGGTGGGTGCGCGAGATGAAGAGCTGGCAGAGGGTGATCTTCAAGCACCAATACGGTGAGTACCTGTTCAAGTACCCAGACCTCAACGGGAAAGTGGACGCATCCGGCCAGAGCGTCGGCTGCAACGCCCTCTTCCTCTTCGGCTGGTGGGCGGAAGGAATGGACCACGGCAACCCTGACTACACTCCTGACGAGAGTCAGGGCGGAGACGAGGCTCTGAAAAAGGCCATCGCTGAGTATCAAGGCAACGGCAATCACCTTCTGCTCTACTACAACGGAAAGCTTATCGACCGCGAAAGCCGCTTCTACCGCAGCGGAATGGGGTCAAAGGTTTGCAGACACGACAACACCGGCTCGGAGATCCTTGAACGCTACAAGTTCACTGGACAGGGAACCTGGCTTGGGGAATATGACCAGAGAACCTTTGCCGTGGCCACGATGATGGATCCGAGGTGGAACGAAGTGCTCTTCTCGCTTCAGGACCGTGCGTATGGACTCGGAGCCCATAGCGTCTTTTTCGACCAGCTCGGCTACATCGAGTCGGAAAGCACGAACTGGGACACATCCCGCGAGTTTCCGGTCCCGGACACCTACGGCATCAGGAAGAGGGCGGAATGCCTGAAACTTCTGCGTGACCGCTATGCGGAAAAGGCTCCGGATTTCGCTCTCGGAGCCGAAGGTACGGTTGACGCTCTCTGCCAGTACTGTGACTACACCCACGGCTATCCTGCCAACGACGGCCCGGACAGATGGATCAATTTCTTCCGTTTCACATTCCCCGAGATTGTCTTCACGGACAGAGGGCTGAGGGACGACGAGGATGTTCCGCGTCACGTGAACAACACCATACTCGACGGTCAGCGCAACGACATCGAAATCTGGCGCTGCAGAGGAATCATCGCCGACACTCCTGTGTATCAGGCATATCTTGCGCAGGCCAACGCCATCAAGGAGCATTTCAAGGACTGTCTGCTGCTTGGACGCTACAATGACACTCTCGGATTCTCCAGCAGCAACGCCGAAGTCGACGCCCGCTCATTCATCGCGGAAGACGGAAAGATGGCTGTGGTTGTCGCCAACCAGCGGACCGGGAAACCGCGCACCCTCAGCACAAAGATCGATGTGCCTGGCTGCAGGTTCGTGGAAGCGATGACCACTGGTTCGGCGAAGGTTGACGGAACAAAGGCCACACTCGGTCAGTTCGACCTTGCGGTCATGTTATTTGAAAAACGATGATTATGAAAAACAGCAAGTGGTACAAATGGGAGGTGCTGCTCATCCTATGGATGGCGTACCTCCTGAACCAAGGCGACAGGCAGGTGTTCAACACAGTGCTGCCGGCGATACGTGACGCCCTGAACCTGACGGACACATCGGTCGGGCTCATCGCTACGATATTCAATCTCTTCTACGCCATCATGGTGCCGGTTGGAGGTTGGGCGGGCGACCGTTTCAGCCGCAAATGGGTGACAACCGCCAGCATAATCTTCTGGAGTGTGGCGACGATGTTCACAGGACTTGCGACAAGCTTCTTCTGGCTGGTGATTCTCCGCTCTGTGGCGACCGGTGGCGGCGAGGCCATGTTCGGCCCGGCCAACTACTCCCTTCTGGGACAATACCACACAGACACAAGGGCGAGGGCTATGTCCATCCATCAGACAGCATACTATGTCGGTGTGATACTCGCCGGCTGGCTGGCCGGGGTCATCGCCGACTCTCTCGGGTGGAAATATTCATTCATCATCTTCGGCGCGGCTGGAGTGGTTTGGGGTGCGGTCATGATTCTGAGGCTCAAGGACAAAAAGGAGGAGCCTCAGACCTCTGACGGAAATGCTGAGGCTCAGACAGCCGCCAAGGCCGACGCCTCAGCGACCAAGCCGGGCTTCTTCGACGGATTCAAGACTGTCTTCACCACCCCGACCGCACTGATGCTCACGATCGGATTCAGCTGCTTCATATTCGTGATCACAGGTTATATGACTTGGGTTCCGGCTTACCTACAGGAGGAATTCGGTCAGAATCAGGCCGCGGCTGGTTTCAATTCGATGTTCTACACCTACGTGGCCGCGTTTGTCGGGGTGCTGATCGCCGGTGCCGTCTCGGACAGGCTGGCTGCCCGGAATCCGTCCCTCAGGATGGTTCTTCAGGGCATCGGACTCATCGGAGGCGCTGTCTTCCTGTTCTTCATGGGCGGCAAGTCATCCCTTTGGCTCGTTTATCTGATGTTCGCCGGGTGGGGCTTCTTCCGCGCATTCTTCGACGGAAACCTTTACGCTGTCCTCTATGACGTCACTCCGGAAAGGCTTCACGCATCCTGCTCAAGCGCCATGATCATGACCGGATTCGCGGTCGGCGCGCTTGCTCCGGTGGTTCTCGGAGCCTTGAAACAGAGCCTTGGAAGCCTCTCCGCGACATTCCCTATCCTCGCCGTGATCTGGCTCGCGGCAGGCATAGTCACACTGATAGTTGCCAAAATGTGTTACAATAAGGATTTCAATAAATTAAGATAATATTATGGAAAAGTGTCAAAAAGACCGTAAGGCCAAAGCGGGGCTCCTGCTCATAGCGTCACCGCGTTTCAAGAATCTCAGCGGACCAAAGCGCGGGACATACGGTGAACGCAAGGAAATTGCGGTAAGAGACATAAAAGCCTCGATGGATTTTCTGGACATTGTCGATCCGGGCATAGTTTACGAAAGGGAAGACGCCCGGAAAGCGATGGATCTCTTCTACGACGAGAAGGTCGATTTCATCTACGCCGAGTTCCTCTCCTGGAGCGAGGATTTCGCATGGATCAGGTTCCTCCGCGATTGTCCGGACATCCCGATGATATTCTGCAATGTGGCCAAGCCCAAGATGACGTTCGAGACCACACTTGACGAGGACGATTTTGTCGATTATCTCTGCGCCGGAACCCTCGTGGGTTCTCTTGAGGGCTCGGGAAGTGTGCGCCGTGTTCCGAGGAAGAATGTCAAGACAGTGATGGGCACGCGTGAGCAGATCACTGAAAAGGTCAGGACGTTCGCAAAGGCCGCCAAGACACGCACGATTCTCCGCGACTCCAATGTCGGACTGATGGCCAATATGAACGAGGCCATGTGGAGCACGTACATAGACAACTACGACCTCTTCACAAAGATAGGACCCGAAATCCACTATCTCCCGTACAGCGACTACGGAACCGAAATCGAGAATCTCAGCGACTCGGAGGTCAAGGAATATGCCGACGAACTCACGTCAAAATACCGGATGATGGATGATGTTGAATATGACAAGTTCATAGGATGCGTGAAGGCCACCCTGGGTATAAAGAAACTCGCCGAGAAGAACGACATCGACTGCTATGTCTACAACGACATCGACCAGGCGACGTTCCGCATCGCCGGATGCCGGGCTGGATTCTATCCGCAGTGGTTCAACGAGCATCTCAGCGTTCTCGTTCCCGAGGCTGACATCGCCGCCGGTCTCATCACTTACATCATGAAGCTCATCAGCGGAAAGAATGTGAACTTCATCGAGCCTTTCCACATCGAGGATGACTTCGGAACCTTCGCCGGAGGACATGCCGGCCCTAACGACCACAACGACCCTAAGTGGCAGGACAACGTCATCATCGCGCGTGACGTGCGGTTCGCCAAGACCAGTTGGAAATATGCCGGGGCTCCGTTCGCATGGAACCGGTTCAGCCCGGGGATGAAGACCGTGGCCGGACTCTATGAGGAGGACGGGAAGTACAAGCTGATCACCTTCCAGGCCGAGAGCCTTCCGGGAGAGCATCTGCTTGCGACCTACAGCCACAGCATATTCCGTCCGGTTGTTCCGGTGAAGGAACTCTTCGAACGTATCCTCCGGATCGGAGCCACACAGCATTATGCCATCGTAGACGGTGACATCCGCGAGGAACTTGAGGACTTCGCGGAGATCATGGGCTTTGAATTTTACAATATCAAATAAATAAACAGCAGGAATACATGAGTTTTATGTACAACCCGTTCCCTTACGATGACCCGAAACCGGTCAATCGTCCGGAACTTTCAGAAAAGACAGTAGGCTCCATCTGCTCAGGCGCTCCGATGGCGGCCAGGAAATTTGTCGCGGCAATCGCCGGACAGGCGAGAAAAGAAGGAGTTGTGGTGGCTCTCGACGGCTACACAACGGCGAACTGGACAGTTTTCATCAATCTCCTCGCAAGGGAACTTACCATACTCGGACTTGAATGGGAAACAATCGACGCCAACAAGTCCACCCTCAAGGACGGGAAGGAAATCGACGAGATGATCGACCCGCTTCTCATCTGGGACACCAAGATCGACCCTACGCTGCTCTACGGCAAAATCTACAAGGGTGGCTACAAAGGACTGCTCGACGAGGAAAAGGTTGGAATATTCAGAAAAACAGTGCCAGTCGCCAAGGCTCCAGGCAAGGTTGTGATCGTCTATGGCTACGGCTGTCTCATCCCGGAACTGCGCGATCTCTACGATGTCAAATGTTTCTTCGACCTCACGCCGAAGACTTCGATGCTCAGAATCAGACGTGGGGAATATTCAAACCTCGGCAAGGAGCGCCCTGATGCCATCAACCGTGTCATCCGCAGGTGCTACTATTGCGACTTCGAGAACGCCGTTCACAACCGTAAGGAACTGTGGGACAACAATGTGCCAGACTGGTATTTCATCGACAGCGATCCCGGAAAACTCCAGATGATGCCGTTCGAGGCGTTCGCCGACATCTGCGCCCAGCTCGTGAAATACCCGTTCCGCGCCAAGCCGTGCTATCTCGAAGGAGTGTGGGGTGGAACGTACATGAAGAAACTGCGGAACCTGCCGAAGGAGATGAGGAACGCAGCCTGGGTGTTTGACTTCATCCCGATGGAGGTCAGCGTGCTTGTCAAGGCGGGAGAGGAACTTCTCGACATAAACTATTGCTCTTTCGTCCACAAGGAGGGTGTCAACCTGATGGGTGAGGACTGCGTGAAGAAGTACCAAGGCTACTTCCCTATCCGCTTCAACTGGGACGATAGCTACCATTCAACCGGTAACATGTCCATCCAGTGCCACTCCGGAGGAAAATTCAACATCGAGAACTATAATGAGTTCGGCCGTCAGGACGAGAGCTACTATGTGGTAGTGACCGGACACGAGGCGAAGACCTTCATCGGATTCCGCGACGACGCCGACATTCCGGCGTTCTTTAAGGAGATCGAAGCCGCCGACACCGAGCACAAGCCATGTGACTACATGAAATACGTCAGCTATGAGGAATCCGTCCCAGGCCTTCAGGTGATGCTTCCCGCCGGAACGATCCACTCCAGCGGACGCAATCAGGTCATCCTTGAGATCGGCTCCCTCACCATCGGCAGCTACACCTACAAGATGTACGACTACCTTCGCCTTGACTTCGACGGCAAGCAGCGTCCTATCCACACCCACCTCGGTGAGCTGAACGTGCGCCAGGACCGCAGGACCTCGGTGATCCACGATCCTCAGAGCCCTGAATACATTGTCCAGAAGCCACGTCTGGATGCAAGCGGTGACGGTTGGGAGGAATATGTTCTCGGAGAGAATCCGCAGATGTACATCTCGCTCCGCCGTCTCGAATTCGAGAACAGGTGCGAACAGGACACAAAGGGAGAGAAATTCCACGTCCTCACACTCGTGGACGGTGAGAAAGTGCGTGTGCGCAGTGTGGAACACCCTGAACGCCACTTCGACATGGAGTTCATGGAAATCGTGTGCGTCCCAGCCGACATGGGCAGGTACGTCATCGAGAACCTTGGAAAGGAACCGATACGCATCCACAAGACTTGTCTTAGAGATGGCTACCAGAACGATCCTGCTTGACATAGGGGGAACATTCATCAAATGCTCCGACGGGCGGGAAATCCCGATTGACTCGGCTGGCCCGAGGGAGGAGATCGTCTCTTCCCTCAGGCAGGCGGTCAAGGACTATGACGCGGCTTCCGTGGCCATTCCGGGGCCGTTCAGATATTCAGACGGAACGTTTCTGATGAAGCATAAGTTCGCGTCAGTCTATGGAGAAAGGTTTCAGGACCTTGCAGGGCTTGAGACGTGCAGTTTCGCGCACGATGTGAACGTGATGCTTCTCGGAGAGCTCGAACAGACCGGACGCGAAGGGTTCGACAAGGTCGCTCTCGTCTCTCTCGGGACAGGACTCGGCTTTGCCATGGCTGAGGACGGATGTCTGCTTACCAATGAGCTGGGTTCCCCTCTCGTTCCTATCTACAACCGCCCTTATCGTGACGGAATCCTTGAGGACTATGTTTCCAAGAGAGGCTTCCTCCGTGGGTATGAAGGAATTACGGTTAAAGAACTGGCGGGGAGGGCTTTCGGAGGAGACAAGGAAGCCATGGCACGGTTCGATGAATGCGGGAATATTCTCGGGCAGGCGATCGCCCCGATTCTTGAAAAGTTGGGCGTCAACAGATTGCTTTTAGGCGGTCAGATATCTCGTTCATACGAACTTTTCGGACACAGTCTCGAAGCGGCGCTCTCCATGGTGCCGACACTTAAGAAAATCAGTTCTGTCAGCGACATCAGCGATGCGACATTCAGCGGCCTTCGGGAACTGGCCCGCAGGTCGGCCGACGGAGAGTCCATCTGTGCGGACAGGGACACGGACAAGAGGATTCTTGAAATGATGGCGGTATGATCATTCTGAAGAAAGAAGGCCTTAAGGTCGAAATCAGCGAGCCGGGTGTCGATTACAGAGGCACCCGGTTCGATTGGTCCGGAGTGTTCCACCGCATAGTCAAGGACGGCTACGTGTTCGCGGACAGATGGTCGGACATCGAAGACATCCGCGTCCACGATCATGTGCGCGGTCCATCTGAGGAGTTTGTGACAGTGGATTTCAACGGAGTCGAACCCGAAGGCACTTTCGTGAAACCCGGAGTAGGGCTTCTCCTTCGTCCCGATGACAAACCCTACGACTGGTTCCGTCTCTACCCGATTGCGGACGAAGGGCAAAGAGATGTGAATATGTCTGATTCTGAAGTTGTTTTCCGTCATATTCTTAAAGGAATATATTCTTATGAGAAAAAGATCACGCTGCTGAGTGGCGGCTCGATGAGAATCTCCCACCGCTTGACATGGGAAGCCGCCGCCCCGCTTGAGGGATATTCCTACAATCACAATTTTTTCACATTCGGCGGCGTCCCTGTAGGTCAGGGGCGAAAGATTGATTTCCCTTACAAACCAACCGGAAATTGGAGATCTGAATATGACAACGTCGCTCTCGAAGGCCACGGCATAAGGTTCAGCGCTCCGGTAGTTCCTCCATCTGTATATATGGGTGATCTGCATTCCTCGGGCGGAGACACGCCATATTCATTCCGCGTCAGCGAGGACGATTCTTCCGACGGCAGACCGCACAGTGTAGATGTCCAAGGCTCAAGACCGCTCCACCACATAGTGTTCTGGGCAAATCCTCGTGTGGCCTGTGTGGAGCCTTATATGCCGATAAGACTCGACAGAGGAGAGAACTTCGGATGGGACATCCTCTACACGTTCGAGTGAAAGATTTCTCAATCCGCAAAATAAGCATTTTTAAGGAATTGGCGTGTGATTTGTTACTAATCAGGCGCTGAAACGTTATTTTCCAGGATTAGTGATTTTCCTATAAAAAACTTTTGCATTATCGGAAAACATACCTATCTTTACAGTGTATTAATAAACTAATACACAAAAGCGGTACCTCGATGTTTCGAGAAACTCAGCAAACGCAAACTTGGCGGCTGGGAAAAACGGCACGGTGGCCGAAAAGGGAACAACAGCCCTACGGGCAAAAGATAACAACCAAATGCTTATTGAACTGAAAGATGTCAACAAGACCTATCAGGGCGCGCAGCCTCTGCACGTGCTGAAGGGCATTGACCTTACCATAGAGAAAGGAGAGTTCGTCTCCATCATGGGAGCGTCGGGATCGGGGAAATCCACTCTTCTGAATATTCTTGGAATCCTGGACAACTACGATTCGGGTGAGTACCGCATCGCCGGCAACCTCATCTGGAACCTCAGCGAGACCAAAGCGGCCGAGTACCGGAACAAGATGATTGGATTCATATTCCAATCTTACAATCTGATAGGGTTCAAGACTGCGGCCGAGAATGTCGAACTGCCTCTGTTCTATCAGGGTGTCGGACGACAGAAACGGCACAAGATGGCGATGGAGTTTCTGGAAAGACTTGGCCTTAAGGAATGGGCGGACCACTATCCGAACGAGATGTCCGGAGGACAGAAGCAGAGGGTGGCGATCGCCCGGGCGCTGATCACAAAGCCGGAGATCATTCTCGCCGACGAGCCGACGGGAGCCCTTGACTCAAAGACTTCCGTGGAGATTATGGATCTTCTCCGTGAGCTTAACGAAAAAGAGAACATGACCATCATCGTGGTGACTCACGAGAGCGGAGTTGCCAACTTCACCAACCGCATCATCCACATCAAGGACGGAGTCATCGGCAAGATAGAACAGAACATACATCACGACGCGTCACCGTTCGGTGAAGGCACAATAATGAAATAAGCGATGAGGGATCTGTTTGAAGAAATCTGGAGCGACATCCGGCGCAACAAGCTCCGCACCGCCCTCACCGGCTTCGCCGTGGCTTGGGGAATACTTATGCTCATTTTTCTGCTGGGAGCGGGAAATGGTCTGATCCACGCCCTCGAGAGCAACAACAACGACTACATGACCAACACGATGAACGTCTGGGGAGGCCGAACCAATAAAGCCTACAAAGGAATGCAGGAGGGCCGGCGGATAAAACTGAATGACAAGGATGTGGAAATCACTCTTGGTCCTGATTTCGCAGACAAAGTGGAGGAAGCCGGGACAATCCTCTTCCAATCCAGCGTCACGGCGAGCCATGGCAAGGAATATATTGTCAGGCAACTTACAGGTGTAAGCCCCGAGCATTTCAGGGTCAATAAGATAGACTTGATGTTCGGCCGCCCGATCAACGATGTGGACATCAAGGAGAAGCGCAGGGTCATCGTCATTGACAGCAACGATGCGAGAGAACTGCTCGGCGTAGACGGAGAAAGGGAAACCGGACTAAGCGCCATGCAAAAGGCGGAAAAGGCCAAGGCGTTGATCGGAGAGTATGTCAAGATCGGGACTTCTATGTATCAGGTGATCGGCATCACCCGACCGAACAATCAGGGTTACGTTAATATATACACCCCGATCACGACATTAAGGACAATCTACAACCGTGGGCAGGACATTGATGAATATTATTTCTCCTTCCACGACCTGGAGACGATAGAGGCGAACGAGGCATTCGAAGACAAATTACGGACAGCGCTCAGCAAGAACCACAACACCGCACCGGATGACAAAGGCGCCATAGGAATATGGAACCTCTTCACAATGAACATGCAGATGGGGAAAGGAATGTCCATGATCCGGACGGCTCTCTGGATCATCGGAATCCTGACTCTGCTCAGCGGCATCGTTGGCGTCTCGAACATTATGCTGATTTCTGTCAAGGAACGCACACACGAGTTCGGAATCCGGAAGGCGATCGGAGCGAGTCCTTGGGCCATTCTGAAACTGATCATCTCGGAAAGCATCATCATCACGGCATTCTTCGGCTACGTGGGAATGGTGCTCGGAGTTCTGGCCAACGAGTGGCTCGATCATATTTCCGGAAATATGGTGATGGATTTTGGCCTGTTCAAGCAGACGGTGTTCAAAGACCCGACTGTCGGCCTCAACGTCTGCTTCGGAGCCACGATCCTGCTGATCATCGCCGGCACCCTCGCCGGCCTCGCCCCCGCCCGCAAAGCCGCCAAGGTCCGCCCCATCGAAGCCCTCCGCAGCGAATGACGAATATATTAATTGATTATTCAGATGATTATTTTTGACATAGACAGATTTAAGGAGATTATAGACACGTTGACCCGCAACAAGGGCCGGAGCCTGCTTACGGGGTTCGGAGTGTTCTGGGGAATATTCATGCTGTTGTTTCTGCTGGGAGGCGGAGACGGGTTCAAGGTAATGCTGAACCAGCAGATGGGAGGGTTCGCTTCCAATTCGGCGATGATCTGGTCCCAGAACACCACAAAACCCTATAAAGGCTTCAACAAGGGGAGGTACTGGGAGATGAACATCAAGGATGTGGACATCCTTAAGGAGAAGGTATCAGATCTGGATGTCGTGTCCCCTCAATGCTTCAGTTGGTCCAGAGGTGATGTCACTTACGGAGAAAGGTCCTCAAGGTGCAACGTCAAAGGGTTGAAAGCAGATTTCGCCAAGATAGAGACTCCGACAATAGTTTACGGGCGCTACATCAACGAGATGGACGTGGCACAGAAACGCAAGGTCTGCGTGATCGGAAAGCAAGTCTATGAGAACCTATACTCCAAAGGAGAGGATCCATGCGGGACAAGAATCAAGATAGGCCCGGCATATTACCAAGTGATAGGAGTTGACTACAACGAGCACAGTGTCATAAGTTTCGGAGGACGTCAGACTGAGGCTGTCGTGATCCCGATTTCGGTTGTCCAGTCGGTATACAACATGGGAGACAAGGTGCAGATCATGGCGGTGACCGCGAAGGAAGGGGTAGTGATGAGCGACATAATCCCGAAGATCAGGAAGGCCATAGCAAGCAACCACTACATCGATCCGACCGACGAGCAGGCTGTCAGCGTCCTCAACACCGAGATGTTCTACATGATGGTGGACAGTCTCTTCAAGGGTGTGAACTTTCTGATCTGGCTGATCGGAATCGGAACCCTTCTGGCCGGAATCATAGGAGTCTCGAACATCATGATGGTCACCGTGCGTGAGCGCACAACCGAAATAGGAATCCGTCGGGCTATCGGAGCCACTCCTAAGATGATCCTCTCGCAGATCATCTGGGAAAGCATCCTTCTGACAGCCGTGGCCGGAATGCTCGGCCTGCTGTTCTCTGTGCTGATCCTGCAAGGATTGGAGCTGGCGTTCACGACAGACGGCATCCTTCAGGCACCGTTCCAGATCAGTTTCTGGACTGCTGTCGGGACTCTCCTCGGCCTGACGGTTCTCGGAGTTGTGGCCGGCCTCGCCCCTGCCGCCAGAGCTATGAGCATCAAGCCGGTGGACGCCATGAGGGATGAGTAGGAAATATGATGTTTTAGGATTAGCAAGTATATTAAAGAATAAAAGACTATCAAACATATTCAGAAATAAAAAGTCAAGCAATATGAAAAAGTATTTCAAGTACATTCTGTTCGCCGCCGTCATTCTGGTGTTCGCAGGCACATTCTTCTTCCTTTGGAAAAAGTCCCGTCCGCAGGAAATCCGCTACGAGGAACTTTCAGCCGAAATCGCCGACATCAAGAAGACAACCCTAATCACCGGCACCATCGAGCCGCGCGACGAGGTGAACATCAAGCCACAGATCAGCGGGATCATCTCCGAGATCTACAAGGAAGCCGGAGATCAGGTCAAGGAAGGCGAGGTGATCGCCAAGGTCAAGGTCATTCCGGAGATGGGCTCACTCAGTTCAGCACAGAGCCGTCTGCGAATCGCCGAATTGAATCTGGAACAGGCGCAGACCAACTTCGTCAGGGAAAAAGCCCTCTACGACAAACAGTTGGTGAGCGCTGAGGAATATGACCAGATGCGTCAGGCTCTCGATCAGGCCAAGGAGGAGAAAGAGGCCGCCGAGGAGTCTTTGGAGGTTGTCAGGGATGGTGTGTCAAAGCGCAACGCCACGGCCAGCTCCACGCTGATCCGTTCGACAATCACCGGACTGATTCTGGACGTGCCGGTCAAGGTCGGCAACTCGGTGATTCAGAGCAACACTTTCAACGACGGGACAACAATCGCCACGGTGGCCGACATGAGCGACCTGATCTTCAAAGGCAATCTGGACGAGACCGAAGTCGGCAAGGTCGATGAAGGCACGAAGATGAAGATCACCATCGGAGCGGTGCAGGGCGTGGAAATGGACGCTGTCCTTGAATATATTTCCCCGAAGGCCGTGCAGAACAACGGCGCCAACCAGTTTGAGATCAAGGCCAGGGTCAGTCAGCTTGACAGCGTGAAAATCCGTTCGGGGTACAGCGCCAACGCAGAGATCACTCTGGAACGCGTCGATTCAGTTCTGGCCGTGCCGGAGGCCGCGATCTCGTTCGAGAAAGATTCCACATTCGTCTATGTGGCCGAAGGTAACGGGCAGTACAAACGTCAGCCTGTGACCACTGGCCTCAGCGACGGTGTCAAGATTGAGGTGAAGAGCGGATTGAGCAAGGATCAGAAAGTCCGCGGAAACCAGATATTCACAGAAAAGAAGTAGGGGCTATGAAAAGAATATTTTCATTGATAGCGCTGGGGCTCGTGACAGTCGGGCTTTCCGCGCAGGACGGCAGACCTTGGACGCTTCAGGACTGCATTGAGCACGCTCTTGAGAACAACATCTCCCTCAAACAGCAGGAAATTCAGGTCAAGCAACAGGAAATCCAGTTGAACACATCCAGAAACAGCCGTCTGCCGGACGTGAGCGCCAGTGCCAGCGAGAATTTCTCGTTCGGACGAGGTCTGACCGCCGACAACACGTACTCCAACACGAACACGACCAGCACCGGAATCAGTCTGGGAGCCTCGGTTCCAGTGTTCCAAGGGTTGAGGATAAACAACTCTATCAAGTACAACGAACTGAATCTCAAGGCCGTGACAGCGGACTTCCAGAAAGCCCGCGAGGATGTGAGTGTGGCGGTGGCGCAGTCTTACGTGCAGATTCTCTACAACATGGAGCTGCTGGATGTGGCCCGAAATCAGGTAGGCATCGACTCGCTTCAGGTCGAAAGGCTTTCGGCCATGGAGGCCAGCGGCAAGGCCAGCAAGGTTCAAGTGGCGCAGCAGAAAGCGGCGTTGGGACAGAGCCGCCTTGCCGAGACGCAGGCAGCCAACAGTTTAAGATTATCCTTGCTGGATCTCAGCCAGTTGCTGGAACTCCCAGACATTGAAGGGTTTTCGATAGTCCGGCCTTCGGTTTCGGTTGAAGGGTTGCTTTTGAGTGACCCGGAAGACATTTATGCCCAGGCGGTTGCATGCAAGCCTTCGATCCAGGCCGAGCAGTTCCGGCTGGATGCGACTGAATATTCAATAAAGAACGCCAAGGGGGCGCATCTGCCTTCCCTTATGGCAAGCGGTGGCCTTGGAACCAACTACTACACGATGAGCAGCCATTCCAGCAACCCGTTCGCAGACCAGATCAAGAACAATTTCAGCCAGTATCTGGGCATCAGCCTCAGCATTCCGATCTTCTCCGGCTTCCAGACCAGAAACCAGATCCGCTCAGCCGAGCTTTCGAGGGCAAACCAGATGCTCCAGCTGGAGAACAGCAAGAAAAGCCTCTACAAGGAGATACAGCAGGCCTACTACAACGCTGTGGCCGCTCAGGAGAAGTTCCGCTCAAGTCTGGACGCCGACACCAGCGCCAAAGAGTCGTACGAACTCGTGCTTGCGAAGTACGAGAACGGCAAGGCCAACATCACTGAGTTCAACGAGGCCCGCGACAGTTTTCTGGAATCCGAATCGAATCTGGCCAGAGCCCGCTACGAGTTCCTGTTCTCGGCCAAACTGCTGGATTATTACCGGGGACAGAAGCTGGTTTTCTAAACAAACGGATCTGGTTCCGGAGCGTTTTTGTCGTAGGAAAGCACAGTGGCGTCGCCGGACAGAATGTCATAGCCATGCTCGGCAAGACTCTGAAGTTCAAACTCTCCTGGATAAACCTCAACAGGAGCCATGAACTCCACCCTCCGACGGATTCCCTCAACGATGCCTTGCCCGTAGGCTCCCCCACCCGTCAGCAGGATCACATCCACCTTTCCGGAAACATCCGCTGCCTCTGACGCGACATACTTGGCTATATTAAGGACAAACGCCTCCATCCAGACTTTCGCTCGGATGTCGCCGCCATCTCTCATACGGATGACTTCCTTAAGGTCATTTGTGCCGAAAAACGCCACGGCTCCTCCATGCCCCATCAGTTTCTTCTTGATCTCGGCTTTTGAATATTCACCGCTGAAGCAAAGGTCTACCAATTGGAAACCAGGGCAAGAACCCACCCGCTCCGGGGTGAACGGCCCGTCCCCTCCCACTCCGTTGTTGGAATCTATCACCTTCCCGTTCCTGTGCAGGGTGACCGTGATTCCGCCACCGATATGGGCGACAATCGCAGTGATGTCATTATGAATATGCCCGTGATCCCTGAGGTAGCGTCTGACCACCGCCCTGGAGTTCAAAGCATGGAAAAACGGCCTTCTCTGAAACTCCGGCAGACCACCCACGCGGCATTCCGGCAGCATCTCGTCTGCCATGGGTGGATCGGCAATATAGGCCTTGCAAGCCCCGAATGGCATCCCAACCCCTCTTGCAAGATTCTTATCAGTCACTTCCTTAGCAAGGTCATCAGCGATGATCGCGCTCAGATTGCATGCGTGACGCCCGTACTTGCAACTACGCAGCACCTCTCTCATGTCCTCGTTCACCGAATATATCCCCGTGACAACAGGATAGAAAAGCCCGCCGCGAGCCATGATGATGTCGATGTCTTGAGCATGGATTCCCTTCCCTCGCATGAACATTCGCAAGTCATCACGCCGCAGGGTCTCCTGTTCCATCACATCCTTGAATCTCGCCAGATCCTCGGCGCGGTGCAGCAGGTTCTCTTCAAACGCCAGTTCTCCGTCAATGAAGTATCCTATCTTGGTTGATGTCGATCCGGTGTCAATCGCCAGCAACCGTCCTTTTTGTCTTGTCATGTCCGTTTCGTTTTTTATAGTCATTGACCAAGCCGTCAAGTTGCTTTTGGGCCGACTTGTCAATTTCATTTTACCGGGCAAATTTAACGGACGGTTTCCACACGACGAAAAATAAGTGGCAATCCCAAAATCTCTATCGCCAACCAGCGGAATCCGTTGCGAAATTCCGAATATGTCGGTGAAATCATATATTCAGAGTTCCCAAGCACAAGCCGATGAACCCATGACCGATTGGATTGGTACCAAACATAACGAAAGGAAGCGGCCGGGATTCCGGTCGCCTCCTTTTATAAGGTTCACTGAAAGCGGGATTATTTCTTGAAGTACATACTTTCTTCGTTGCTTCCGTTGTAGTTGGCCTGATAAATCACGTCATAGCTGCCTGCGATGGTAGCCTTGTCGGTCGAAGTGGCCTTAGGAATAGAGATTCCGCAGATGTAGTACTTGCCGTTGCTGGTCTTCTGACCTGCTTTGTAATACTGATACTTCAGGGTCTTCAGATCCTCACTGACAGTGAACCACAGCCATTCGTAGTTAGTGTCAGAGAACGCCTTGTCACCAGGAGCGAAGTTGTAGTTGCCCCAACCGTTGCCACCTGAGCATTCAGGAATATATGTGCAGAACTTTCCGTCAGCGGCTTTCTGTGCGGCGCGGCGGTCAAAGAATATTCCGAATTTGACTGTCCTTTCATTGTAATCAATCTCGACACAAGCATCCAGAACTGAATCAAGATAGAGTCCCTTGATGCCGAGATTGTTGGTGTGCTCCTTGCCGGCAGCGTCCTTCAGAGTCTCTTTCTGACGCGGCTCGCCGAACGTGACAACAGTCTTGTCCGCATTGGTGTTGCCCTTGCCAAGTGTCTTGTTAGGGTCAAATAATTTTGAGTAGAGCGTCCAGCTTCCCTTGAAGTCGTTGACACCGATCTGGGTGAAGATGTAGGTGTGGCCGTTGTCAAGCACAACCTTTCCGACGCGCACGCTGCCGGTCTTGTTCTCCTCAACGGTGAGGACACCATCCTTTACGCTGATCCAATTGCTTGCGCTTTCAATCTTGGCATAGACACCGGAAACAGTATATTGCTTATCATCAATCCAATAGTTGAATTCCTTGGCGTCAACTCCTTGAACAATCTCGGTGGTCTTGCCGGCCTGGATATCCGTAACCTCAAGGGCATTGCCGTAAGTGGTTGTCTGGATGTGAGAGATAAGATTTGTGTTGGTGTACTCTCCGCCGACAGGCCAAACGGCGATGTAAGCGGTAGATGTGCATTTCACAGTGTCAACAATGGCAGGTACTGTGATGGAACCTTTCACGCTTGCCTTTTCAGGAGAATCCAGCGCCAGCTCGATCTTGTTGTACTGCGCGTCACCACCCAGCGTCACGTTGGTCTCGCCAGGTTTAACTCTGGTCCCTTCAGGATAAGTCACCACGATTTTAGCGATACCGGTCTTGTAGGCAAGTGATACAGAACCTTTGCCGCCTGACAGGCTGCTGACAGGAGTGGATCCGACAATCACCTGATGCGCCACGGCATCGGCAAGAGTACCTTTCTGAGTGCTCAGATTCACAAATGTCGGAGCGGACCCATAGTTCACGAGACTGGTCTCCTTGTTGTCTACATAAATGAAAGCAGTCTCGGCATCATCAGGCACTGCCACACGGCTGTTGCTGAAAGAAGCGGTCTTGCCCTCGGCAGCCTCGCCTTTGAGAATCTGTGTCCTTCCTACCTGCGTTCCGTCAGCTTTCGCGAAACGTATGCGGAGGAAATCCTTGGCGGTGAAAGCGGTCTTCATTCCCTCACCCTGAGCGGACGGAAGAGTAGCCTCTATTGTCAAGGCCTTCACGGTCGCGTTCTCGTCCTTGAACTCCTTCACATCCTCACCGTGGTCACAGGCTGAGAACACGGCCATTGCGGAAAGAGCGCAAGCGAATGTCAATAATATTTTTTTCATTTGAATATAATTCTATTTGTGGATAATGACTGTTAGTTCCAGTAAGGATTGCCCTGACGCTCCTTCTGAGGGATCTCCCAAGTGAAGCCCTCGACAGGAATCTGGGTCTCGCTCCAATGGTTGGCGCCACGTGAGTTCTGCACGCCCCATCTCTTCTGGTTGAAGAACGCCCAATCGCCTTCTCCCCACATCTCGATGCGCCACTGGAGTTTTACCATCTCCATGGCACTCTTGCCAGGCATCGTGTTGTCGCAGGTCATTGTGGTTGAACCGCTCTTTGTACGGGCAGCAAGCAACTTGTCAAGCAAAGCCTTCGCCTGAGCGTCCTGACCATCCTGAGCATATGCCTCGGCCACCATCAGCAAGACTGCTGAGGAACGGAGGTAGATGTTGTCGGATGTGGTGGCCTCGTTCGTGTGGTTCTTGTAACCGATGGCTGACGATGCGGCCCATTTGAGGGAAGTATATTTCGGCATGGTGTACTGGTACCAAGTCGTGTCAGCTCCGTTGTTGGTGTAGACATTGAAGTTCTCGAAATCCGCTGGAAGGATGCAGGCCTTGCGGCAGTCAGCGTCAGAAAGGGCGTCGTAGATGTTCTTGTCCACCTGATAGTAGCCTGAAGGACTGCGCTTGAGAGCATTAAGACCGGCATTTGTCCAGAAGAGGTTGGAAGAGCCTCTTGCTCCACCGAAAATGGCCTCCGGGTTCTTCTCCAAGTTGTAGAAGGCATTCTGGGTGGCATTGAAATCGGTTCCGTTCCAAGCCGTTCCCTGAGGAAGGGATGCGGTTACGCCGGCGCGTGAGTTTACGGAAGCCAGCAGGCTTGCGTCCATACCGTAGTCAGCGGCGTTAATGAAGTTCGGGAAGTGGCTCAAAAGGTCATTTCCGGCCTCTATCACAGTCTTCCAATCCTTGCTGTCAAGGGCGGCGCGGCAGCGATAGTACTGTGCCACTGCGCAGTCGATGTCGTAGATCTGGGCAGCCTCGTTGCCGATGGTATAGCCCTTCTCTCCGAGTGAGGAATTGTGGAACAGATCCACAGCCTCCTTAAGGGTGGAGTTGATCCAGCTCCATGTCTCCACTACGGAAAGCGGCTTCTTTGCGGCGTTATAGGCGTAAGCGTCATAGATAGGCCAGCCTTGCTTGGTGTCCGATGTCACGTCCTGAAGATCCGTGTAACGCTCCATCAGCATCATGTAGCAGATAGCCTTCATTGTCAGCGCCTGAGCGCGGCTGGAGCCCATTCTCGGGTACTGCGCCACACGCTCCTCGGTAAGGAAGTCAAGAGCCTTGAGTGCCGGTCCGAGCTTAAGTACAGGGGCAAGATAGTAACCATAGTTCTGGATCTCCTGATCTGTCCTCCAATAAGTGTTGTTCGCAAGATTCTGATACCAAGTTGAATATGTTCCTTGATTCAGCCTGTCACCTTCAACCACGTCACCAGACTGGCAGAAACGGCGGAACTCAAAATTGGATTCGTAGGCGGATGCGTTGGAATAGCCTCCGGCGATCGCCGCGTTGTAGACGTTTATGTAACCAGGCAGCGAGCCGACAAGACCTGTCAGAACCTGCTGCTCAGCCTCTTCGCTTCCTCCGATGAATTCGGCCATCTCGTCATCCGTGAAATAGTTAGGATTGTTCACGTCCAACAGCGATGTGCAGGAAGAAAAACTCAAGCCAAGGATAGCCGCAGCTAAAAGACTTTTATATGTTTTCATGTTTATTCGCGTTTAATTTTAGAAATCAAGATTCAAACCGATGGTGAGAGTCTGCATCTGAGGATAGATGAAAGTATCAACCTCTTTTCCTCCGATTGTGGAGAATGTAGGATCCACACCTTTCTGCTGAGAGAAAATCAGCACGTTGTCCGCAGAGACGAACGCGCGCAGGGCGCTGATGTTGACCTTCTTGGTGATCTTCTTAGGGAGGGTGTAACCGATCGTCACGTTCTTGACACGGAAATAACTTGCGTCAAAGAGGCTCATGTCGGTGTAGTTGTGAGATCCAGGGAGCAGGGATCCGTCAAGATAGTAGCTGCTGGCGCCTGAGCTCGGGAACCACTGCATAGGGAAATATGCTCCGGTATTGTCCGGATTCCAGGTGTTGCCCACAAGATCCTTTGAGACAGGAATGCGCTGTCTGCCCATTGACGATCCGCGGAACAGGTACTGTGAGTATTCCATCGAGAAGAACTTGCCGCCGATCTGGTAAGCGGAGACGATGCTGAAATCAAAGTCTTTCCACTTCAGGTTGAGAGTAAGACCTCCAATCCAGTCCGGAGTGGCGGATCCTACCTCATAGTAAGATGCATCTGCGGCCACGTCTGTCTTGACGTTGTCACCGACCTTGTAGTTGGCGTAACGTCCGCCGTGCTCATAGACACCGGTGGTCTCGTTCATATTCACATCATAGTAAGTGACTCTGTGCCAGTAGAGAGGCAGACCGGATGTTTTGTCCACACCTGCATATTTAGGCATATAGAGGTTGAAAAGATCCTTGCCTTCGCCACGGAGGTAGAATATTCCTCGCCCGGCATGGCTGGCTGTTCCCGCCTGCGCCATGTCTTCGGTAGCGACTGTCCAGCAGCCCTTAGGGAGATCCATCGTCTCGTCGTAGTTAGGAATCTGGTCAGCCGGAACACTCAGAAGAGTGGTGCGGTAGTGAGTTCCGTTGATTCCTACACTGAGAGTAAGATCCTTCTTGCGGATGATGTCGGCGTCGAGTTCTATCTCAAAACCTCTGTTGCGGACTTTGGCGGCGTTACCCAAAACGGTTGTGTATCCGGCGCTTGCGAGAGGTGACACAGACTGGTTGAAGAGAGAATTGACAGTCTTGTGGTCATAGAAGTCAAGCGCACCCGTGATCCTGCTGTTGAGGACACTGAAATCCAAACCGAGGTCAAACTGATGGATGTTCTCCCAGGTCAGGTCAGAGCGAACCAGATCGTTTCCTGTCCTGATGGCGGTTGTGGCAGGGACACCGGTTCCGTTTGAACTTGTCTGCCATGTGGCGACAGAATAGTACCAGTAGTGGTTGAGATAATAAGAGGTAAGACCGTTTGAGTTACCCGTCACACCATAGCTTGCGCGCAGTTTGGCGTTGTCAAGCCAGGTCTTCATCTCCTTAAGGAAACTTTCCTCTGAGAAACGCCATCCTGCGCCGACCGACCAGAATGTTCCCCAACGGTTGTCCTTGGTGAATTTGGATGCGGCGTCACGCCTGAGGGAAGCGGACAGATAGTACTTGCTGTCGTAGTTATAGTTGAAACGGCTCAGGTAGGACTCTGTCCTGTAGATGTTGGTGCTGAAGCCAGGGGTGGTGGAGTTCTCACCGCCGGCATTGACATAGCGGCCGATGAAGTTACCGGCGATCGCATAGCCAGGAATCAACTCGTAACCAGAACCAAAGTTGAGGTCGTCCCTGTTGAGATCCTCATATTCATGACCAACCATGGCATCGACATGGTGTTTGTCAAAGTCCTGATTGTAAGAGAGAAGCTGCTGTGTGTTGATGATGCGGCGCAGATAGGTCTTGATTCCGAATCCTCCGTTAGGAGTTCCTCGGCCGGCGATACTGTTCACGTACATGGTACGCTTCCAGTTGGACTCGTCCATGTTGAAGTTCACGTTGAAGTTGAAATACTTCAGGAAGTTGACATCGGCGAACAGACGGGTTGTCCAGGTTGAGATGTCCTGACGCTCGATGTTGGTCTCGGCGATGTACTTGAAGTCACTGCCATAAGGGCTTGTGGCGACACCGAGCGGCGAATATGAGGCGTTCTTGGTGTTCAGGATCCTGTCACCGTTGGTGTCGCGGACATAGTCGCCGTTCTCGTCTATGGTGTAGACAGGCTCGATAGGCTGCCATCCCTTGACATGAAGCATGGCGTTGCCATACGCTCCACCGATCTGACGGGAGCCCCACTTACCGGCCTGCGCCCTGGTGCTGGTCTTTGAATAGCCCACATTAGCGCCGATCTTCAACCACTTGAGAGCCTGGGCATCGACATTCATACGCCCGCTGTAACGCTTGTAGGAGCTGGCGATCAAGAATGAAGGCTCATCCTGGTAACCGAGGGAGGCGTAGTAGTGGATTTTGTCGGATCCGCCGCTGGCCGAAATGTTATATTCCTGACGGAAAGCATTGCTGAACATGATGTCAGCCGCATCTCCGTTATAGAGCAATGTCGCATCCTTGTTGATTTTTCCTGTGGCAGGATCGATAAGGTAGGCGCCACTCATGGTCGCGGAAGCGTTTGAGCCAGATCCCGTGGTTGTGTAAATCGCCCCAGGGACATTGTAAGCCAAGTTGTTGCCAAGCGCGTTCTTCTGGAACTGGGTCTCGCTTCCGTTGTAGTCGAATAGGTGCTGGCTGGCGAAAAGCCTTGCCTCCTCGTCCGTGTGGTTCGGAGTGGCGATGTTGGTGTAGTAGTTGCCGTTGGCGTCGACGCCAGGGAGACCTGTCCCGTTCACGCCATAGCGGTAAGAGTTGTAGATTGACTTCCAGGCATATTCATAATACTCAGCCGCGCTGTCGATAGAGTTGACATTGTAGTCACCGATGGAGTTCCATCCCCAACGGCTTTGGAAAGAGATCTTCGACTTGCCTTCCGAACCTCTCTTGGTGGTGATGAGGATGACACCGTTACCGGCTCTTGATCCGTAGAGGGCGGTCGAGGCCGCGTCCTTGAGGACAGTCACGGAAGCGATGTCGTTAGGATCCAGCTGGGAAAGAGGGTTCTCATAAGTGGAGTTGGTCTGCTGGGCCACACCGTCGATCACGACGAGGGCGGCTGCGGAGGCACCGTTGGTGGAGCTGACACCACGCAGACGGATGGCCATGTCATAACCAGGCTGGCCATCGACCATTGAGACCTGAAGACCCGGAGCGGCTCCTTCCAATGCTCTGGAGACGGTGGTCGTGTTCTGAATGGCTACGATGTCTGACTTCACATCTGTGATGGAACCGGTCACATCTTTCTTTTTCTGAGTACCATAGGCGACAACCACAACCTCATCGAGGAATCTGCTGTCACTTTGGAGAACTACATTGATTACGGACGAGGCTCCGACTTTGACCTCTTGTGTGCTGTAACCAATGCTGGAGAAGACGAGGATGGCGCCCTGCTTCACATGTGGCAGGCTGTAGTTACCGTCCAAGTCTGTCATCGTGCCGGTCGTGGTGCCCTTGATGAGGACATTGGCGCCGACACATGGCTCCCCTGTCTCGTCCGTGACCTTTCCGGAGACGGAGGACTGGGCGAACGCCTGCGCTCCGATCAACAGAAGCGCAAGCAAAGCTGTGAATAAACGTTTACCCATAAACTGTATTTTATATAATGGTTTTTGCTAATCGTCCAGTTTAACAAAATCAATCGTGTAATTGATTATCAATTAATATGACAATGCCATTAATATATGGTACATTGACTTAATGGAGTCATGATGCAAAAATATACTATCACTTTCAAACTTTTAGTAAATATTTGACAAAACAACTTTGAAATTTGGCCTCCGCAATCCTTTTCGCACCTGACTTTGTCCCCCTCCGGACGCAGCTGTGACTCTTCAATATTCAATCTAAACTGGACGATTAGCCAAACGCTCCCAACATCTGTTTTGCGATAGCGGCTATTCTTATTTCGGCGGATATTTCACGAGAAAGTAATCAACTGAGATAACCCCTAAATTCCGCAGACTTTTAACCTGCTAAAAAGTTAAAGGCCCTGATAAAGAAACCCTTACCAGGGCTTGGCAATGTCAGAGATTTCACCTAAATTAGTGTTGCAAAAAAAGTCACTGACATGGCGAAGATACAACTTAAATCTGACAACATCTACCCTTTCGGGGGACTATTCTCGATTTTCAGCATGTTCAACCGCAGCGGGCTGCGTTCTGTGATTGATGGGCACCTTGGTAAACGAGGGGCCACCAAGGCGGCATTCACGCACGGAGACGTGTTCGCGTCGATGTTCGGCGGCTACCTTTGCGGCGGAGACTGCATCGAGGACGTGATGGACATCAAGCCGTTCTGGGACAACCGGGAGGATATCCGCGTATGCTCCTCGGACGTCATACTGCGGACGCTGCGGGGCCTCTCAGAGGACAGCGTCTACTATGAGAGCGGTCAGGGGAAGTCCTATGCCTTCAACGTGAACGAGAGGATTAACATTCTGCTGCTGAAGTGCCGTGGTCCGGAACTTCCGCGCCGACTGCGGTTCCTTCTCCGAGGAGATCCTCGTT
>ERZ808277.58-NODE-58-length-76091-cov-16.350781_pt1 | contig 76091 bp, 130 predicted proteins | sample MGYA00521240_ERZ808277 | MGnify/ENA primary metagenome ERZ808277 (study PRJEB31516, sample SAMN03275599) | gut metagenome | biome: mammalia-associated habitat; material: feces | host: Papio cynocephalus | place: Kenya | collected 2012-07-17 ... | reverse complement strand
ATTAATATATATTCGCCAATGAGAATTGGCACAGGATTTCCAAAATTACATTCAATATATTCATACAATGCGTATAGTTCGAGTTTTTCACAAGATAACACATATGCTTCTTGTTTTGCTGAGATAAACAAAAATGGTGAACTTGATCTCGCCGTTCGTTTTCAAAAAACTGCTGCTGGTGACATTTTTTATATCAATATGTGTTATATATGTCAATAATTTAATTCTTTTTGTATAGAACAAATACATTCGCAAGTGCAATGCACGTACCCGTTCCGAAATTGTGTCCTTTCATAAAAAGAAGATTTTTTCCACTGTTATAATAGCAAGATGTGATATTTACCCACACATCCCAATCTCCAACCAGATCATAGCCCACTACACCGATAGGTGTGTAGCCGCTTACTGTTGGTGGGGTTAAATTGTAATTGAAATCCTTTCCTGCTCCAACGTTTATATTACTTTTTACAGTTACTTGTTTTATAGAAAGTATGTTTTTTAAATTATTATTTATCGTATCAATCTTACAAATATCTTATTCTCTTATTTAAATTTCAAAAATTCAAAAATTTATTCCTATTTAATTTTTAAAGAATCCATTCTGGGTTCTTTTTTCAATTCAAAGGAGGCATCTCTATGGCTACTTACAATGTTCATGGCGGTCATTCTCTGTCCTGTCGTGGGGCTGCAAAATATCTTGATGAAGTAAATGAAGACCGTATCGTAAAAAATAAAGTAATTCAATATCTAAGAGCAGCTGGGCATACCGTTTATGACTGTACTGATGATTATGGTACAACAGTAAATGGAAATTTAGCGGCAATTGTTCAGAAATGTAATGCTCATAATGTAGATTTAGACGTATCAATTCATCTTAATGCTGGAGGCGGCACAGGATGTGAAGTTTGGAATTATGACTCTCGAACAAAAGCAATTTCTGATCGTATTTGTGCGAATATTTCTTCTGCTCTTGGGATTAGAAATCGTGGTACAAAATATGAACCACAGTTATATGTTCTTCGTAATTCAAATGCTTTAGCATTGCTTGTTGAATGTTGTTTTGTGGATAATATGACAGATAAAAATGCATGGAACGCAGAAAAATGTGCAAAAGCAATTGCAGAAGGAATTTTAAATAAATCTATTTCAACATCTTCATCTTCTTCCAATTCAGGATCAGCTTCAAAACCATCTACATCTAATCTTTATAGAATCCGTAAGTCTTGGTCAGACACAAAATCCCAGGTTGGTGCATATGCTTCATTGGAAAATGCTAAGAAAAGTTGTCCATCTGGTTATAATGTTTATGATTGGAATGGGAAATTAGTATATTCAAATACACCGTCATCTTCGTCTTCCTCTACCTCGCAACTTTACAGGGTACGTCTTACATGGTCAGATACGAAATCTCAAAAGGGAGCATTTGCTTCTTTAGATAATGCAAAGAAAACTTGTGATCAGAATCCAGGATATTCTGTTTTTGATTCGAACGGAAAGGCTGTTTATACAAGTAAAGCTATTTCATCAGGAACAACTTCTGGATCATCAAAACCTGCTGAGAAGCAAAATGAACCATCAAAAGATATTACAAAAGAAGATAGTAAACCTGAAACTCCAAAATATAAAGATATCAGCCCATTAAAGGGATTTACAAACGAACAGTTTCTTGAATATGTAGGACATCGTGCAAAAGAAGATATGAAAAAGACAGGTGTATTAGCATCTGTAACAATTGCACAGTCAATTCTCGAATCGGCATGGGGACAATCTGAATTATCAATTAAAGCAAATAACTTATTTGGTATGAAATCTAGTTTATCAGGTAATACATGGTCTTCAGAATGGGATGGTAAAGTATATTCCAAATATTCTAATGAAGAATACAATGGAGTTGTTACATCTATTAAATCTGATTTCAGAATGTATTCTACTGTCGATGCTTCAATTAAAGATCATAGTGATTATTTGTGCGGAGCAAAAAATGGAAGTGAATTAAGATACAAAGGTCTTAAAGGTGAGACAAATTACAGAACTGCTATTCAGATTATTAAAGACGGTGGTTATGCTACTGATAGTGGTTATGTAGATAAGATTTGTGGTATTATCGAAAAATATGAATTAAATAAATATGATAAAGATGAAGAAGTAAAAGATGATGATATTATTATTCTTCCTGGAGACGTAGATATTTCTGATGATAAATCGGATACTTCTGAAAATGTTTCTGGAAAATTAGATAGTATTGTTACAATCTTGCAAACTATTCTTAAAGCAATCACAAATGGTTTTGATCTTATTAAAAATTTATTTGGAAGTAAAAAATAAAATATTTATGGGACATCGATTGAATTCGGTGTCCCATTTTTTTACGATTTTTAATTAGTTATTTTTATTTATTAACGCAATTAAATCATTAGGGTCTATTCCCTTTTCTTTTAAAAGTGTTTCTAAATTTTTTATACTGTTAGAATCATTATTTTTATCTTCGTTTAAATCAAGAACAACATCACTTGGTTTTTGAATCGATTTCATGCTGTCTAAAGTTTGATGGGTATAAATATTTTCAGTTCTTATTGCCGTATGTCCAGCCATTAATGCAGTATTAATAATATTAGCATTTTGAGCAGTGTTTGCAATTGTAATTGCAGTATGTCTTAATGCATGAACTGATAAACCAACTTTTTGTCCATTTGATTTTGCAACATGTACATCACGATCGATTCCAAGTTTATTACATAAGTCTTTAAATTGCAATCCAAAACTATCCATAGATCTTGCCTTTCCATGTCGGTTATAAGATGGAAACAAAAAATTATTTGGATTATACTTGCATTTAGTTTTTGTTTGTTCAATAATATATTCTACTGCTTCTTTTGCTAATGGAGATAAATAAACTATTCGAGCTTTATCTGTTTTAGGCACTTTGATGTATGGCTCCACTTTATGTTTGTTTTCATTGTTTTCAAATCTTTGGCTTACTGCGCTTCGAATTGTAATTATATTTTTTTCTAGATCAATATCATCCATAGTAAGTGCCAATACTTCTTGTCCTCTCATCATAGTTTCCAAAATTAAAATTATTATCGGAGCATATTCAGACATATTATTTTTATAGGCATAATAAAATTTTTGAATATCTTCATTTGAAAAAACTTTTTTTCTTGATTTTCTTTCTCGTTGTTTTTCTCTATTAAATTCATCAACTATATCTTTTTTAGGCTTTGCAATGTTTGCATAATTTTCGTTTAACAAAGATTTTTCAACTAACCATTCACAACATCTTCTACATAATTGAATTGGAACTTTTGCAGTCTTATAACTTTTATCATGAATTAAAGTATTATAGTATACTTCAAATTCAATAATGTTTAAATTTTTTAGTTGTAATTTACTAATCTTATATTTATGAAAGCACGATTCCATTGTATAAGTATAAGACATATAAGTAGACCCTTTTATTCCGTCTTTTACTTCTGTATCAATGAATTCATCCATGTAGCTTCCAAAAGTTCTTTTATTGTCTATTTTGTTATTTTCTCTAGTTTTTTCAAACTCTTTTTCCCATGCTAATAATGCTTGCTTTGCTTTTTTCTTGGCATCAGACTCTGTATTACCTGTACGTTTAATTCTTTTGGGACTAAGTGAATTGGAATCCGGATTAGTATATTTGCTTTGAATAATACATTCCCATTTACCATTTGGTAATTGTCTAATACTACCTTCACCATTTTTTCTCATATTATCTTCTCTCCTTTAAAAAGTGATACTAACGTGATACTTATTTAGTGATACTACAAACATTATATAACATGATAAAAGGCTATTCAATTAGTAAATATAACTAATCAAATAGCCTTAAGTGTGTGAATTCGAATGATATTTTTGTTAATTTTTTACAAATATGGTAAAACTACTTCCAGTTTACGATTGGAACGATACACGATAGAAACGCCCTATTTTAAAGGCTTTTCGGCACTTCGTCTATAAAAGTGATACTAAAAAGTGATACTTGAAACATCATTAAACATCACTCATCATTATTAAATATCACTCATGAATTAGATAACTACTTCTTTACCTTTCATATCTTCTACAAATTGGTCAAAAGATTCTTTACTTATGTAATATTCTCGTCCAATTTTTGTGGCTTCTTTCATACTATATAATAGTCTTAAAATTCTTAATGCCTTATCGCTCTCACAAGAGAAAATATTCATGATATCTTCTTTGTTATATAGTACATTCTCTTTTTTTACCATATTATCACCATAACTTTATTTATTCATAACAAAAATATTGATTGTCAATTTGTTTCCAGACTCCAGATCCTTGTATAAACTCCGCCTGGAATAAAACATTCTCAGGGATCTGCGAGCCATTCCAATAAACATATTCAGCGTTTTTTATTGCACGTTCATCAGGCTCTCCCCAAATAATTTCATCTATAACAAATGCATATTGCCCTGGTTGTACAATTACTTCAAAAATTGTATTGGGGAATTCGCCACTCTTTACACGGTTCATAATTACAGATGCTACAGCTATTTGCGCTTCATCACTTAAGCCTCTACACTCATGATACAAAGCACATGAGAGCCACCAAATATTTGTCGAATCTGTTTCAGAAATTCTTTCTTGTGCAACAGCTGTAGAAATATTTGGGTCATTTTCTTGTTCTTCTTTTACAAGTTCACCTACTTGGATACCTTCTCTAATTTTATTTTGAGTGAAAGTTTTTGTAGAATTACTATTCTTTATTTTAATCATGAAGTTAGATTCGTTTCCCGATGAAGTTTCAGAAACATATTTTGTATTTGCCAAATCAAAATGAATTTTAACTGCGCCGATTATCACAAAAACAATTCCAATAAAAATTAAAAGTATCCCTATAAGTTTTATTTTTTTCTTCATAAGAATCACCTTATTTGCCAGTAGAACCAATTCCACCTGTCCGCTCCGTTGTAACTTCTTCTTCGTCAGCGATTCCAAATTTTACAAACACAGCCTGCACAATTTTTTCATTTTCATCAATGTACATTACTTCATCACTCGTATTTTTAATTGCCAAAAAAATATGTCCTTCATTGTCAGCATAAGCATAGTCTCGATCAATTATTGCTGTTGTGTTTAAAAGAACTCCACCTTTTTTAATCCCAAAACTGCTGCGTGGATAAATCATCATGACATATCCTTCAAACATTTCACAGCGTAATCCTGTTGGAATCATAACTGATTCGTTTGGTAATAGACAAAAATTGAATGGACTTCTAATATCATAACCAGCACTGTGTTTTGTTGATCTTGCTGGCATAATAATATTATTGTATGCCTTTTCGATTCCGTCTTCTATCGTCTTATAATAATTAGGTGCTTTTTTAGATGCGTCTTTTTTAAATTGTTCCAAGCTTACTTTACTAAATTTTGCAACTTTCATTTTTACTATCCTCCATTTTTGTAATTATTTTATTATTCTCCATACGTTTTAAAATCTTTTTGATATTTTTATTAAGTTTATTCAACAACTTATTTTTACCAAATTCTGTATTATAATAAGGGGCGTAAATGCATTCATGGTCATTATCCATCACAATACAACTAATCCAATTTTGTTCGTCATCCACACTTATTTGAAGCGAAATAACGTCTTTATAAAGCGATTCAGTATAAATATAATGATTGTTTTTGTAATCATAATGAAATCCGAATTTCTTCAGAATATTTTTCGTCACAAGTGGATTTAATTTATATGATTTGAAGACATCTTCCATCTATTTATTCTCCTTCAGATAATTCAAATACTCGTCCCACTTTCCGATTGAATGAATATATTCTTTCTGTTTTAAACATTTTAATTTCATATCAGCTCGTATTTTTTCGATCGTATTTCTTTTTGTAGCAAGTGTTTTAATAAAATCATTTGTATTATGTGTTAGTGTTAAAATTGATTCTGAGTAAAAATTAGACATGATATTTTTATAGGCATCTAAATCTTCATCTGGAATTTTATAATTACTTTTTGGTAAGTTTCTTGTTGAAAAAGGGCTAATGCCAGAACCACTCGTTTGTGGTTTTAAATATTTAGAAATGTATTCGATGTTATCAGATTTAAATTTAAACTCTATCTCTGCATCATTTTCTATAATGTCGAAAATAGTTTTTTCTTCTTCTAGTTTTTTATATAATTCATCATATGGAATCTTATCAGTAATACCAATTTTATCTTCAGCAATTGATCGTAAAATGTTATGTCCTCTTCCGATCGAAGGAATATAAGCAACTAAAATTCCATGACCATATGAATAAATTTGCGAACCGTTTGCACATTTAATATAAATATCATCGGTATCTAATTGACCATTTTCATCTCTTGGAAAGTCATTTGTGTTCTGATCAATATGTGCTTTTAATCTATATGTACTTTTATATCTCATAAGATAATTCGCCGTAAGAATCACCTCCTAGTATTCTTCATAATCTGTCTCATCGCTGATTTTTATTTTGTTTTTTTCTGCTGCTTTTACTTTTTCTAAAGCATCTTTTCTTTCTGCGAATAGAATTGTGTTCAGGTCCGAATAGTTAAACATATACGCATGTTTGTCGCGTTTATCAATTCCAACAAACCAAGTATCCTCAATTGTACGAAGTGTAATTTCGCATACTTCATAGATTCCTGTTTTCGGAATAATACGTGCGTAATATAATCGGTCCTTCTTTTTTATTGTTGCAATTGGTATCATAATATTTTATCCAGCTTTCTGTGTTTCTTGAATATTGTTTTTACTCTTTTTACCAATGACTTTCCATTCACTTAGTAATGTATGTCCAGAAACAATATATTGATTTACGTCATGCCCATTCAATCCAAAATACTTCTTTAAATCTTTTTCTGTGTTAAATTCCATGATTCTTCCATCATTTATATTTTTTACTGTGATTGAATCAACTGTATTTAATTGGTTTTCATACGCGGTAGAATTTTTATATGTAGTTTTTGAAATGTACTCAAATCTCCAACCATTATATGTTTCAAGTTTATTTTCTTTTAATATATGAGAAATTATAGCCAGCGGGATTCCTGTTATTTTTTCGGCAGTTGTTTGATTATCTAGAATTTGAATAGTTTTATTTGAAGTATTTATCATTCTAAATATTTTTGGTGATTTATCAACTTTTGGATTTTCGGTTAAATGAATATTTTGAAGAGATGGATATGAATCAAATTCTTCTTTACATGATTTTAAATAAACATATTTTTTATGTCTTGGTTTATATAGTCTGTTGTTGCTACACATTTTGGAAATAAAAGCCAAATCTATATTATCTATTTTTCTTTCACACTCTCTATACGATCCATAAACAGCAACTACCTCATAAGTATTTTTGTCCATTACTTTTACATAATTGGATTGTTCGTTCTTTTCTGCTACCCTGCTTTTATTCAAGCCATCATCCACTGCCTTTTGAGTATTCTCTTGGTTTGTTGTCCAATATAAATTTTCAATTCTATTATCATTTTTAATATTATTTTTATGTCCAACTACGTTATATATTTTGGGATTTGGATTAAAAATAAATGTTTTTGCCATTAAAATATGATGTCTTCGTTGTCGTATTTTTCCATCTTTAAATCTTAAAGAAACATACAAATATCCATTATGTTTATTTTTGTAAACACTTCTTTTATAAAATTCATTGTTTCCACAGTCCAAATAAACATTACCAGCTCTAGTAATATAATCTACATTACTAAGCCAGATTGGAAATAATTCTTCTTCAATATCTTCTTTGTTTATTAATTTATTTTTTGAAATACTTATAAAAATCACTCCTTAATTTTTACATACAAACCGCAATGGCATTCTCCTTCAGTTTGTTCTCTAAATTCCTTACACATACATTTTGTATCTTCGTTTTGGAGCAAACTACATGGGCAATATCCACCATTTTCTTTTAATTGCTTTCGAATCATTTCTACCAATTCTTTATCTTCATTGAGTTTGATCATATTAACTTATCCTTTCAGAATATTGATTATAGCTGGCTAGATTTACGCCAAGATTTTCATCATAATGAGATGTTTGATTAGGAATATATCTTCCATATTTAATGATTATATTTTTGAATTGAGATAATTTTTTTATTTTATCTAAGAGTTCATCTTTATTATATCCAGTATAGATAACAACATCGTCTTCAGTGCATTCTCTTAATTCTTTTATTAGATTATATAAATCTTCCCATGAATCAAATGGTTCAAGTCCTTGCATAACCATTGCTTCTGTAATAGGATTATTTATGTATCTTTTCACAATATCTGAAATATTCAATTCAATAATTGCTTCATGAGCTAAAAGACTATTTTGACAATATTCCGTTCCACACTTAAATGTGCAGAACGGAAAGATAATTGTCATAGCAGGTTTCTTGTAGTTTACGAAGTCTTCCGAAATAAGACCTTTTATTTTCATTAAATCGCCTCAACTTCTGCGTTAATGTCTCCCCATTCACGCATAGCAAATTCTGCTTTTCTTTCTTTTGAATACGTTTTAACTGGTGTATAGAAACCTACAATACGAGTAAATTCCGTTTCGACTGGCTCTCCGCATACTGGACAAGTTGATCCGTAGAACGCATGATTGTGTTTGCAAGCTTGGATTTTTGTATTAAATGCAAAATATGTAACGCCCTGATCGGCAATATAATTTACCATCTTCCATGCCTTATCAAAAGAATCAAATGGAGCATCAATATTGTAATGAAGAATTGATCCACCAGAACAATATTTGTCAAATTCTGAAGCGATTCTTACTCTTTCCTGTCCAGTTGTTTTAATTCCAAGAGGAATAAACTGATTGCCATAAAGAGGAAGATCATAAATATTGGCTGTTGGATAGAAGAATTTATCTTTTTTCATAAGTTTCGCAGCTGCGGATTCGCCAGGAATTTGTTCTGTATTAATCTGATAATCACAATGGTTATTTTTAATAAATTTATCAGCAGTTTTCCTCATTGTCTGAAAAATCTTTTCACCAAATACAGATGCCCTTTCTGTATAATAAGTGTCACCTAATTCATCTGTTTTTGTGTATCCAAACTTCTTCATTGTTTCATATATCCCGATGAAGCCTATAGTATTATACAAATGGTCGAAATCAACAAGATCATGTTTGAAGTTTGGAAGAAGTCCTTTTTCAACATTTCTACGAATAATATATCTTACACAATCTAACGCACGAAGATTTACATTTACTCTTCTTTCTACTTCTTTCAGATATTCCTCTTCTGAGTTCGTATCAAGTGCAATACGAGCAAGATTAATAGTGGATACTTTTACAGAACCAACTTTTAATGCTGTCCCACCAATGGAATTAAAATATCCAAGGTCCTCAATATTGCTCTTCAATCTACAGCAATTACTTAAAGAATTTACAGAATCATCAACAAAAAGATTGCTGTCAGACCATTCCATATTGTGTTTTACAGCCCATCTTGCAAAGTCTTCATCTGCAAATTTACCATTTTGTCTAAGAAGACTAATTGTTGAAACTGGGAATGTGAACATATTGTCATGTCTGATTTCAGCCATTACTTCCATATACCACTTCTGGAATTCGATAATTTCTTCTTCGTAATCAATCATAAAAGTTCCGTCAGGAAATTCTGCTCCACCAAATAAAGCTTCAAAATATGGTCTGTCAAATACAGAAGTGTTTGTAAATGCGCTCTGTGATCCATCTCTAAGATACGGCTGGTTTACTGCGTAAATAAATCTTTGAAATGCTTGTTTTGCATAATACTCTTTGTCCCTAAGAATATATCCATTGTCTACATCCTTTTTCCAGAAATAAAATAAATAAGGAATTAAGTTTGGAAGACCAACTGCTCCAGAGCTACGATTACAAGCATAACTGATAAATTCTTTTACAAAATCAACGAATGTAATTAAATGTTTTGCAGGCTTGGCATTTCTTCCATCAATAAAATATAATCCCTTTTCTGCAAGGTCTTTCAGATCATATGCAAAACAATAATGTTTAAAGGTTGAGGTATTTGCATCATGCATATACAGTTCACCAATCCATTCAGATCTAAGCCATTCGTTTGCAGCCTGGAATCCATATTTTTTCTGAATTTCATAATAGATTTTATTAAAAGCAAGAACCTTTTCGTGAGGTTTTGGCATTTCTTTCTCAAGGGTTACAATATCTTTATGCGAAACGTTACTATTGCCATCAATACTTGCATCTGCGACAGTATCCTCGTCTACGAAATTATCAATAAAGTCCGTATAACTTAACTGACCATCATCAAATCCATTAATTCTTGCGATATCTGTTCCAAACTCTTCCTGTAATTTGTTATACTGTGTTGTAAAATTTTTATTAAGTCTAATATTGATATACATGTATTTTCTCCTTTAATATTCATTGATCCAGGTATTGGCTACTTTAAAATCCATCGTTAAACCATCGACCTCCAAAATTGGAACCATAGAAAATCCTTTTTTTAACATTACTTCTTTGTCTGTAACTTCTTCATAATGAATATTCTTCGATGCCAATTTTTTTTCTAAAACCAAGCATTTTGGGCAATGCGTTGTATATAAAACAATATTCATTCTTTATCTTCCTCCTCTTCTATTCCATCTTCGTCTTCTTTGTTTTTGTCTTCATACCATTTATTGAATTTGCCAACAGACGCAGCGCACGATCCGCAAATCACAATTCCAATACACATTGCCATTCCAATTAAAAACCATAAAAATGACATACTACCACCTCCTAAAAATATCTTTCCAAGAGTTCTTTTATGTAAGCCAATCTAGAAGAGATAAATACAAATTCTTTATCTTTATCGGTAAAACCATCTTCTGTTTCTTGCAATAAAGCTTCCTGATATAATTTCAAATCATCTTGTAATTGCTGATATAACTTATATGTTTTAAACTTTGGACCAGAGTCTAGACAAGTGTACAAATCAAGATGATCTTGACATGCTTTGTGAGATGTACTATTACATTGATATGCTGAATCGCAACACCTGCATGGACAATTCCAGAAATATGTGTTTGACCAATTTAATCTATGCTTCTTCATTTTTGACTTCCCACTTTTCTACAAAGCTGTAGAAATCATCCATTACATTTTTATTCTCTGTCTCAATTTCCACCTTTACAGGTTGGTTTAAATCCAAAGCGAAAATTCCCATAATAGATTTTCCATTAATTACTTGCCTGTCTTGTTTAAGCCAGATCAAAGCATCATAAAATCTACACCCCTCAGAAAACTCTTTAATATCACTGATATAATTTAACTGAATCCACATTTAACTCACCTCCCATAGCTTAATTGCATCATGAAATTCTTCAATTTCAATATCACTGTCCGTGTGAATATCTACGATGAAAGGTAAATTTAAATTCATACTCAGAATTCCAAGCATACTTTTTGCATCAATTACATAATGTCTCTGTCTAATGTCAATATCAGAGTCGTAATTGTTACATGTAGTAACAAACAATGCTGCATCATTCACATTGCGAAACTGCACTTTAAACATCTCTCTTACCCCTTTCTAAAATTTTATGCACCCTTTACCCGCACTTTTTAGATTTAATACATAATGACCATTGTCATATAATATATTTTTTCTTTTGACAGATTCGATAACATATTCATTTCCGTATTCATCTTCTGCCAAAATAAAGTCATCTTCAAGTTGGGAAAGAGTACGCGTCGCCTGACCAGTTGTTGTAATCAGAAAAACACGCCTCCTTTCTTTATTCTCTATTTGTTTTGTGTACATTTACATAAGAAAGAATTTTATCTACAACCTCGTTTATATCCGTACCGTCATTGTTGTAAATAATCTTGTCAACTTCGTTCTCAAATCCTTTAAAGTCAACCAAGTCTGCTGCAATTCTTCTAGTAGCTTCTTCCTTGTTACCACCACGTTTGTTCAATCGTTTTTTAATTGTTTCTAAATTGGAATAGACGTAAAAAGACATTATTACATCTGAATTAAGATATTTTTTGATTTGATAAAATCCTTCCGGATTTAAAATAATAACAGAATCTTTATCTGTATCATAGCTGTCTATTGAAGAACCATAATACCATTTACCCTCTGCGGAATCATAAGAACGCCATTCTGCAAAGAAACCTGCGCTGATTAACTGCTCAAATTCTTCTTTAGATATAAAATGATATGTCTGGTCCTGAACTTCATTCTTTCGCATTGGGCGAGATGTATATGTAATAATTTTAGGATATCCTCTTTTAATCAATTCGTTGCATATCCGATCTTTTCCCGCGGCACTTTTGCCACATAAAATAATAACCATGACTGCACTCTCCTACTTCAAATATTGTTCCATAAATATATTCTCTGTAAGAATTGGCACACCAAGTTCCTTTGCTTTTTTATTCTTAGAACTTGTTGAATTGATATCATTATTGATTAGGGCAGTTGTTTTTGCTGATACAGATCCAGCGACTTTCCCGCCAAGATATTCAATTTTTTCTTTTAATTCTTCTCTACTCTTATACTGTGTTACTTTCCCAGTTACTACAAATGTAAGACCTTCTAATTTCTTATCAATGAGATTTACTTTTGTTGGAACTTCAAAATTAAATTCTTTTGACAGTTCAAACATCTTGCTGCAATTCTTATTAAAGTATTCATTTAAATTTTTCACTAAAGTGTCCCCAATACCAGGAAGATAATTGAAAAATTTTGCTCCATATAATGTCATATCTCGGAAGAATCCACCTTCTTGATAATCTTCAGCTTCGGCAATCATTTTGCTTGCTGTCTTACCAACCAGTGGGATAGATAAAGAATATAAGAATCTATCAAATGTAGTATTTCTACTATCTTCGATTGCTTTTAAAAGTTTTGTTGTAGATTTCTTTCCAAATCCTTCAAGATTAGAGATACGTTTTTCATAATCAGAGAGATGATAAATATCTTTAATAGAAGTTAACCAGCCAAGATCGATGAATTTTTGGATTGTTGCTTCAGATAATCCATCGATATTAAGAACATTTCTATTCACTGCATGAACGAGTCTTCCAAGCAGTTTTCCAGAGCATGTTGGATTATCGCACATAAGAACTTCAGAATCATTTTCTTTTACAATTTTTGTTGAACCACCACAGATCGGGCAGATAGATGGGATTGTGATTGTATTGCTTTTTGTAAGATTGTCTCTTATCTGAGGTATGATTTCGTTTGCTTTATATACAGTAATTTCATCTCCAACTCCAAGTTCTAATTCTTTTAAAATAGAAATATTGTGAAGTGATGCTCTATTAACTGTTGTTCCATCAAGTTCTACATCATCAAAAATTGCTACTGGCGTAAGACAACCTGTTTTACCCATTCCCCATTCAATATTTTTTAAATTTGTAACTTCTTCTTCATTATAAAATTTAAATGCTAGCGAATGTTTAGGGTGATGTCCAGTGAATCCAAGAGATTTTCCATATTCAACATTGTCATATGTAATTACCAGTCCATCGATTGGATATGATTTTTCTTCTGCAATAGATTTTAATTCTACAATTTTTTCATTAATATCATCTACTTTACTGTTGTATTTAACATATGGAACTACTTCAAATCCAGTTTGGTTCGCGTAATCAAATCCTTCTGTAAAATGAGTAAATCCAAATGGGATTTTCCAAACTACAAATCTTACATTCCTATCTTTTGCAATTTTATTATCTAATTGACGAACAGAGCCAGATACTAAATTTCTTGGATTTTTATATTTTTTATCTGATTTACTGTTAATTGTTTCAAAATCTTTTTTGAGAATAATAGCTTCTCCTTCAATTTCGAATTTGCGATCTGTTGGAATGTGAACAGGTAGATTTTTAAACACTTTTGCATTATGTGTAATTAATTCACCGATCTCGCCGTTACCCCTAGTTTCACTTTGAATTAATTCACCATTTTCATAGGTGTTTAAAATAGTCAGTCCATCCATTTTCAATGAAATAATACAATCTTTACCGTTTGAAAATTTGACAAGATCATCTACTGATTTTGTTTTACCAAGAGATAGCATAGGATGTGAATGTGTTACCTTTTCAAGTTTTGATTTTACTTCATACCCTGGATTCTGTGTCGGAGAATTTGCAAAAATACATCCAGTTTCACTCTCCAATTTCTTTAATTCATCAAACAAACTATCCCATTCGTAATCTGTTATAATAGATTCACTGGAATTATAATAAGCATTAGATGCTTCATTAAGCTGCTTGATTAGCTCCTTAATTCTTTCTACTTCGTTATTCACTTATACACCTCCAATGAAAGAATTATTTACTTCTGTATTCTTCTAGTTCTTTTTCGAATTCTTCAGTTTCAGAATATGGGCATGAGAACATTTCTGGACAATATCCTCTGTAAATGCACTCTCTTCTACATACGCTATATAACTCAGGCTCATATTCTTTAATTGCTTCAAGAACTTTTTTCCATACATATCTGGTTTCATAACTTGCGCAGTTACAAAGTCTTTTTCTGGAAATATTGATCATCGACTGAAAATCAAAATAATATTCTCCGTCCTGTAAGGTATTCCTATTGGGAACCTCGTCATAATTATTTCGGTCTTGTCTTAATGTGGAAATAAACGGTGTGGCTCCTACATGATGACGGACCAGATGACCATGTACAAACTGAGGTGCATTATAAATTTTGATAATAAAATATCCAAGTCTAATCGGGGAATGTTCCGCACGAAGAATCTCTTTTTTCCACTGACTGTCTGGGTATTTCCCCTTATTTTTCCCAATTGTTGTCATTGTGGCGTTCTTAATTACCTGCCACATATCTTCATAATGTCTCACTTCTACTCGAAGTTTCGACAGATCTGGTTTTTCTGTATTTGACAAAATATGTATTCTCCTTGTTTTATAAAAATTTTTCTAATATTCCTACTCCTGTTCCATAACAAAAAATGACTAGAATAATTACGAAAATTATCATAATTCCTATATCCCATACTTTACGAACAATAGTAGATGATGTTGTGATGAAATCCAAAAATATTCCCATACAAAATGTTATTAGACAAGCAAATGTAACTATTGCAATTATGCCAATTGCTCCGACACAAACATTAAGTAAAAAATTTAAAACTATGTTCATGAACATCCTCCCAGCTAATTGTAACTGTTTTCTTTTCTATGTCTTTTGTTACTGCAAATTTCTTATTTATAAAATAATCACAAACAATTGCACTAGGATAATTAACAGTAATTTCATATTCATGATTACATGCAGCACGTTTGATTTTGTCCTTAATACGATCGATTTCTTCTGAATAATCTTCGGCAACTTTGTTCATTTTACTTGCTGAAAAATCATCTTTATGTTCATTCGCACTTATCACCAAATTTACGATTACAATGATTGCAATAAGTAACAACAAAAATGAAATCAAAGCGTCCATTTGTATCACTCCTTTCGTAAATCCCAACTAATAATCCAGTATGATTGATTATATTGAGAATCCAGTGTTACTTTATAATTATTTTTCCTCAACCAGTAAATGACATTCTGATCAAGTGTTCCTTCTCCAGTAATAGAATATTTTCCATCGAAAATTGCCTGTTTAATCTGTGTGTATAATTCTTTTAACTTACGAGAAATGCCGTCTTCAATATTTTTATTTGTTGCAGTATATGCTTCTGCTGCTGTTGGAAATCCATCCATACTTTAATCACCTCCAAATGAAACTAAACTTTCATTAGAATATAATTACTATATATTGTGTATATTCATACACCTGCGCTCAACATATAGTATCAATTTATTTCTTTTTGTTTTTTAAAAGATACTTCTGATTATTCCTCCTTAAATGTAACCACAGTTCTTTCCGGAATAATCTGCTGCGGAATTACTTTCTGTACCAACTGTCTTACATCTAATGGTTCATATTCATAATAATATTCTGAAAAATAAGAACCGGATCTTGTGATATACTGTGTAACAGCAATATCGTATTTTGTAACACTACCATCCTCTGCTATTTCACTTAGCACTCCTGTCACATCTTTATACTGATACTTACCTTCATCAATCCAGTCACCCTCATCAATAATATCCAAGCCATACTCGGTATCATTAATTTTCGCACCGAGTTCTTCCCAATAATCTTCATTATTAAAATGACTTACAATTTTTTTACCTTCCTCTAAATCCATATGTACTAAATCTTCAAAATTTACATTTAATTCGGTCATTATGCTTTCTCCTTATTTATTTCATCTATACTATTTTTTCTAATTTTCAATTGGATCAAGAAATTGAATTCTATCTGCTGGCACAAGTATAATATGTCCATTTGGAAGTTCTACAATCGCTGCTGTGAAAATTCCAGCTCCGACTTCGAGTTCATCATAATCTGTTCCCCATCCATGAAAATAACCTAAATCAAAAATCTCGTTTTTATATGTCTGTCTGTCATAATATATACCCTTGCATCTTCTTAGTCTTTGTTTAGGAAAATTAACATGCGGCATAGCTGGATGTGAACGAGTTGGTGGCAACTTGCAACTTGTTGATTGATTATAACTAAATGCTAGAAGTTCATCTTTACCAAGCCATTTCTGAAAAGCACCACATTTCTGGCAATATAGTCCTGTATTATTTCCAGATTTTTTTATAAATAGATCTTCACATCCACATTTTCTACATTTGTAGTCCATTACTTTACCTCCTTTTCTTGCTCAAATTTTCATTGTTACATCTGTTTATTCTCCATCATTTTTCTAAATTCTCTATACTTTCTCGTATATTCATAAGAGTCTTTAAAAATATTGTTCACTGCTTTATACAGCTTAGGTTCATATTCATTAATTACTTCTAATTCTTCTTCAAAATCTCTCCCATAAGGACAGCCACAACAACCTGTACGTTTCAATCCATATTCCGTATAACAATCACTATGTACAATTCCATATGCTTTTTCATAATCCTCTTTGTCTGAATCTTTATACCAGAACAACGGGCGATAATTATCATACTTATCGGCTTCATCAAAGCAACTTTTATATGCGGTTGTTCTTATGCCACCTTCAGATTTCCTCACTCCAAAAATATTTAAATCATAATTTTCTTCTTTTAATAAATTATGGATTAAGTATTTTTTTGCATATTTGCAACATTTGTTTGAAATTTTAAATGTTGGATTATTTTCTAAAATGAATTCTTTAAGATATTTATTTCTACGAATATTAAAATTATCAGATTGATTAAAATTACACCACCATTGTAGCGCAGATTTACATTTTGGATACTTTCTATATAAAGCATCAAATGGTTCATCTTTCCATTCGAATCCATGTCGTTGTAGTCGTGACATACATTCACTTACATTTTTTGAAATGAATGGTTGTCCAAAATCTTTACAACTTTTAGGAATTGGAATCTTTGGTCTTTTTCTTAAAATTGTTATCTTATATTTATTCTCTATGTATTTTAAATGATCCTTTGTTGCTTGATATTCTAGTCCTGTGTCAAACCAGACATAATCTACTTTGTTATCTTTATCACATCTCCAAACAATATCAAACATGATATCAGAATCAGACCCTCCGGAAATAGAACATATTAATCTTTTATCATATTTATCATTATTTATTACAGCCCAAGATTTCACTAAACTGTCTTGTATAATTTGATTATCTGGACAACCATCTAATAATTCATCTAATGTTTGTGCTTTTGCATGTGAATTAATTTTTTCATTTGGTTCTTTCAAAATCTCTTATTTTCATAGAGATTGCGCAATCGTTATTATCTAGAATTACTACTAGTTCCTTTCTATGCTAAATTAAAAGCTAATAGATAAGCCACGTCTGGCAGATCTATGAAAAAATTATTTTATCGGGTTACCTTAGAACAAAGCACAACCTTGACTTTTAAATGTCAAAATCTGCTTGTTCCAATCTTCAGAAGTCCAATCGAATTCTTTCATTAAACACTTTTTACAGAAAAACTTATTTGTGTTTCTTCCATGCATTTTCATATTCATTGATAGAACTTCTTTATGTTTTATTCTCTTATTGCAATTACAACATTCTTTATTAAAATATTGAGCTGTAATGTTAATATCCAAGTCATTATACTTTGCGAATTCTTCAATCACTTCTTGTGTCGGCTCATTTCTAAAAGTCCCGCCATTCCATGCTTGAGTTAAATATTCATTCAAAGTGCAGTTCATAATAATCCATTTTTTATTCTCCAGGAAATCTTCTCTTAATATATTTCTCCACCTTTGATATGCTTTTGGATACCAATACTTGTCCAATATCCATGTTGACTTGGAATAAAACGGACAAGCTATATTACACCCAACTCTTGAATATCCTTTTTTATATTTTGGATTCACTTCAATATTCTTCCAAATCGTATATAACCAAACATCTAATTCGGTCCATTTTCTAATAGGAAGAATTCCTTGCCAACATGTGTTACCCCATTCTGAAGTATTAGTCCATTCGTCTTGATAATTACTTCTTGTATTTGATTCTTCATTTCTCATTCCCATCCACATAAGATATGGAGTATTGTTGTCTAATTTCGAAACCATTACACCAGTTTTGAAAATCCTACAACAAAATCTCGACATCCTGGACGGTATCATATGATCTGATTTCACATACTGATAAAATCCTTTACTCGGATTCATGACTTCACAATTTGGAAAGCATTTGACCATTTTATATGTATCAGCACAATCAAGAGATGTATTATTAAATATTGCTTTTGTTTCTGGATATAATTGCCGGATTAAATGGCATGTAACCATAGAATCTTTTCCCATAGAAACTGGGATGATTGAAGTATATGAATTATACTTTTCTATTTTTTCTTTTATCAAACAAAGTGAATCATTCTCAATTTCTTGCAAGTGATTCTTATTTAAATCAATTAACTGTTGCCAACTAGCAAGACATATCTTTGTTTCATCTTCATAAGACTTCAATTTAGAACAATTCACGGTTTCAAGCTGGAAAAGGAGAAAAAATGAATCCAATATATACAGAATATATAAGGTTTTTAAAAGAAACCACGGGACAACCATTGCCTAATTTAAAAGAAGGCTACTTTTGGTTAGATCGACAAATTATTAAAGGCTTTGATTTACAAGGGAAAGTGCATAAATTTTATAAAATACAAATTGATTCTTCCCTTGAAACCGTGATTTCTTCTCACGATTATTTATTCTCTGTTTTATTTTTATACATATCAAAGTCCTCACACATTTCACATTTTGAAGACCATTTGTTACCACAAAATTTACACTTGTCGTATAAATTCTTTTCATGCATATACTCTTCACAAATATCAACAATATGTTCACATAATTCTTTTGGATACATCGACCGTTCTAATGCTCCTTTTAATGCCTGTGTTCCATATTTGTTTGAACCTCTAGGAGCAGGCGGATGACATGGCGAACCATTTTTACAAGGTGGTTTAAACTTAGGGTTTGGATGATTCGTCCATAAATCCGTTGGTTTCATTCGTCTTTTCTCCCACGGTTCATTCTGCATATACTGACAATATGTAATTGTATATCTTGGAATATCTTGCATGAAAGTCATCTTACGAAGACCTGCTCTTGGATTCTCCCAGAAATATAAATCTGGATTTAACTCTTTAATGAGTTTTTTGACGTGAATATTCATATTATCACAGAATTTAGCATAATCACTTATTGGATCAAGATTACCTGTTTCTGGATTTTTTCTTCTATGTTTTGATATCGCAGCTACACTATATGAGGTACAATTATGTACTATAATATTATTTACCGTATACGATTCATCATCTTCAATTGACATGTTATATACAACCCTTTTATTTTCGTTTGTAAATAATTGTTTTTCTACTTTTCTCACATTTACCCATGCGATGCCATTTTCAATTTCGTAAAACTTTCTATTTTCGTTTCTATTAATTAAAAATCTTACCGTATATGCTTTATGTGCATTAACTTTTCTCCCCTGTATAACATCTGTATTATCCCTTGTGGTTATATTTCCATATACGCCATAAGCTTTTAGCATACATTGTTGTATACCATATGCCAATCCCTTACTTATTGTTGTGAATCCCCATTCTTCATTACCTGCTCCGTTATAGTGTATATCTCCATCTGCACTATGATATCCATCAATAAATTTTTTCAACAAATTTATCGGCAAATCTAATATTGTTGGTGTAATAGTTTTATTCAAAGCTCCTTTTCCGAATTGCATCAAAAAGTCATATAGTTCTTTATCAAAAACATAGAAATGATTTGCTGTTGTTTTTTCATAGAAATAATATTTAACATCTAATTTATCTAACACATTTCTAATTTCTTCGTTTTCATGTTGCTCATTTTTATTACAACAAATTCCAACGCCGCATTTGTTTTCTAATGTACCATCACCAAAATATCTTCCAACAAACCACCAAAAGTCTTCATTGTCCATGTATTTACTATAATTACACACTATTTCTTCTTTTGGGGTTATTTTATAATTTGCTTGTGCCTTGGTAGTACCTTGCCATTCTGGAATTTTTGATTCGTTATTAATTCTAATTCCAACTCTATATTCACTCGTCAGTTCTTTTGCAGAAACCCACTCTGGTTCCAACATTTTTGCATATGTCAATGGCTCACCATTTAAATGTGTATTAATCCTTTTCTTTTTTCTAGCAAGAAAGGGATGGTTTTGTGTAACTAACATTTCTTCACAGCCAGATATTTTAATTTTATAAAATTGATAATCCATTTTTTCAAATTTAGCATTAACTCTTTTATATTCTCCCGTATGTGTTAATACATAATCAAAACATTTAACATCTTTAATATCTTTATATCCATTTGTTGTCCATACTAAGTGACCTTCTGTAAAACAATCAGTCCCACACCAAATCACATCTGGATGTCCAAACCTTTCTAATATATCCTCTTTCGTAACTTTACTGATATCTGTATGCCACGAACTTGGGAATTGCTCGTCCCAATCTATTGTGTAACATTCATGACCTCTTGCTCTAAAAGCATTACTGATACATTCAGTACCGCTAAATAACTCTAATACTTTAATAGCCTCTCACCGATAGCGGTGTACACCATTAACTCATGAGACTATATTTTATCCTTTCTTAGCAATTTAAATTTTCATTTAGCATGCTTAAATGCCTTATTTTTCAAGAAAATTTAAACAATAAATCGGATAAAATTCATAGGTTATCACAAGTTATGTGGTGTAAAAGCTATTAAAATATACTAGTTCTAGCTGATCCGATGAAAATTTAATTTCAAATTATAAATAATTTTTCTACTACCTTATCGGCATAAATTCTATCTGATTTTTGTTGAACGTTACGCTCTTTTTGCCAGATACATTTAAAATCACCTGGCATGTTGTATTCACTTGTCAGTACGATATTATTTTTTGATAATTCTCTAAGAAAATCATAAAACTCTTCATAATCGATAGATTGCTTTGAATATCGCTTAGTTCCTTTATACGGCGGATCAAAATAAAAAAGACAGTTTTTATAATTTGAATACTTTGTGTAATCGCAACAGTCAAAATTAATTCCAGCCAAATTGGGTGCTTGAGTTTTGAGATTTTTTAGATTGCTTTGATATTTCACAGTAGATGAGTTTCTATCATCAGATCGTCTATTTCTTGCGAATCCGCCATCCCAATATCTACCTCCAAAACTTGCCATATATCCAATTAATGCAATATATTCTGGAGAGTATTTATTGGTTCCAAGTTTTCTATCTTCTCTAACTTCAGCATAATGTTCAAATGTACATTCAGATGGAGCGATTGATATATCATTATCAAGTTGAACGTATTTTAACAAAGAAATTAAATCTTCATTTATATCTGATCCAATTCTCTTTTCGCATTTAATTTTATCTATAATATTTGCTCCACCACACATCGGCTCTATGTAGGTTTTAATATTATTATCATCAATATATTTCTGGATAATTGGCACTATGTATTTTGCCAATCTATTTTTACTTCCTTGATATACCATTAATTACTTGGAGTAAAGATATCTTTAATGTGTACACAAACCTCTTCTCCTTTCATTTTTATAAAGAGCACGTTCGTTTCCGCACTCCATGAGAGCGTTCTTATTCCCGACTATACCAGGATTGCGGTATGTTCCTGAGTATTATATTCTGCACATACAGTTTCAACTCATACACTCATCGGTTGACTGGAATGTTACTAACAGCCTTCACCTTTACCTTTTCACCATCTCAGGTTTTCAGTTCTTTTTACCGCATTTTTAATTTCTACATATTTTCTTCAGACTCTTTAATAAAGCCACAATCACCGAGCTTATCATTTATTGCACGATCAAACCACCAGGACATCATATCTAAAAAACGTTGTTTGCATTTTATAATATTGGCACAATCGCCAAGCGTACTATCCTGGGTTTTAAAAGTAATCCGATATGTCTCGTTACCATTATATTTAATATCCAACATCGCCGTATCTCCCGAAGAAATTGTGGTTTCAACGGCTTATAAATACTATATATAGTGTCTATATCGTGCTGTATGTAGCATATATAGTCTTCTAAATACCAGTACCACTCTTTCGTTTACTATATTCTCTTTTATTCCATGGAATTTATTGAGCTGAATTGCTCTAAGAATTTATTCTCTTCTCATACCTGTATCAACAATCATATCAACAATATTATTCAGTGCATCATAAGAATCTTGTCCAATTTTTTTGACCGAAATAAAACTACTATCTTTGTTTTTTGTATTCTCAATCAATGTCTCAATACACTGATATGTAACATAGATTAATGCTGAGTTATTCGCAGCTCTTGTATTATCAACTTCTGAATCTCCAGTTGGCGCTGTATATCCAATCAAACGAGATAATATTTCTGTAATTATATCTGGTTGCATATTTATTCTCCAACTAATCTATATAATCAGTGAATTTTTCACCACAACAAAGACATTTTACAGTCTGGCATTCTACAATACCTGTTGGGAGAAATTCATATACGAACTGTTCACCTGCTGTAGCACGAGATACACACCCTTGATCTCGATGTTTTTTACTCCATCTATCAATTTTAATACTTGTTTCAAATTTCATTTATTATCTCGCTTTCTCGTTAATAGAATACAATCTCCAATGTAGAACACAGCAATCATTAGCAAATTAAGATCAGAAATATCCATTCCGTTACCGTATCCATACATAAGAAATATAAACCATAGTACACTCAATTTATTCATCATCACCTTCGTTTTTCTTTTTTCATTATCAAATCTCCATTTCGAAAATTTTATCATTTGCTTTATCGAGCTGTGCTTCCAGTTCGTCAATTTTATTATTTAATTTGAAAATTTCATCTTCCATATCGTCCATTACAATTTGGTTGTCACTCAATTCACATTCTAATCCATCATATTCTTCATCTGTATGTTCAGGAATTAACTGGTCCATCTGATTAGCAAGCTCTTTATTATAATATTCTCTGATTATAGCAGAGACATCATTTATATTTTTTACTGGTAACCATGTGTCATTTATGTAAATCAACTAATCACCTCAATTCCACTTCGCCATAATTAAGATCATTATTGCAATAAATTCTTGCCCCATGGTACATTGCATATGATTGGACAGGTTCGAAGGGTTTCTTCGCTGTTATAAGGCGTTGAAAATCTTCTGCGGTCTTTGGCAAAACAAAGTCAAAAAATGTTTCCATTGTAAATGTTTCCATAAAAATATATGGTTTTTCACCATGAACTTGTTCATATGTTTTCATTTTTTCATTTATTTTTTTTAAGTTAATTCCTTGTTTTATAATATAAAATTTGTTTATCATCTCAATTCAATTTCTCCATAAGCAAGTGTGTTGTCTTCAAACATTTTACATCCTTGGTAATTACCAAGGAGTCCAAGTTTTCCATCAATTTTTATTCTTTTACTGCCATCATAATTAGGGTTTAACAGTTTACATAAATCATCAAATGTCTCTTTGTTTAAGAAAATATAATGGTCACAAACACATTTTCATACTTTAATCTAAAAATACCTATTGATGATCGCAACAATCTTTCGTCATTTATATTTCCTGCTATCCTTTGCTCTTTGTTGTTTTAATAATTTACAACTACCACAGTTATTTCTATTTTTGCAAAACCAACAATTATCATTATCCAAGGTCCACCACCATGGCGGTTGCGGACGCATTTTTCTTTTTGCTTTTTCCCATTTATTCTCCAGTGAAAGTGTGATTTCTATCGGTTAACATTTGTGTCTTTGACTTGAATTCTCTTTGTAATATTCTCTGCAACACGTTCTTCAAAGACATAATCAGTAATAGGCTTCAGCAAATCACACGTATTGACATTACATATACAACCTTCGTATTTACTGCATACCCAATCATCATGTCTTAATCTTGATAATATACATTCACTTGGTACTTTTGGCATTTCATCTACAATAATTTTCATATTTACCACCTCACAAAATCCGGGTCATACTCAAATGCAAAACAACATCCATCATCAACATTTACTAAATCGCCAATGTCTAAAGAACATATTGCCGTCCCAGTAGCTTCTTCATTACATTCACAATACCAACACCATTTACAAATGCATCTGTCTTTTGGTATATTCTTCATGTTAATCTAATTTCCTCCCGCACTTAGGACAATACTTAATTTCCATAATATTTCCCGTATAATAATCATCTTCACATTCATGCCAAAGACAAAATGTATTGTTTATTTTGTCGTATGTGATGCAATTGCAAAATCCTTCTCTATTCATTGGATGTGTTAAATTTAACTTTAGTTCATCATATATCTCATTACAAAAATCACACATCTGTTTTAATTTTAATCCTTTCTATTAATGGCTGTTCCGATCTTGAGATGCTGCTATTAGGCTCACATAACGGATAACTATTTAAGCTACACTGTTACACCATCGTTTGAAACTCACAATTTTTTATAATATTCTCGCATACATTTATTTCTATATCTTATAAGAATTGCATCTACAATTGCATTTTTATCAAATTCATCCAGTTTACTATACATTTCATAAATATGATCTTTTGGGCAATTAATATATTGTTCATATAATGTATTATTCTCTAGTTCTGTTTGGATATAATCGAATGCAGAATCCTCATCTTCGAAACCAAGTGGATAATCATTCCCTTTTTCATCTTTTACAATAATTGTTCTTCCGATTGCATGAGTTTCTGGATTTTCAATTGAAATCATTTTGTACATTTTATCTTCTCCAATATAATATATGTTTCCACTCTATATGATTCTGCTCACACTACTTACTTTCCTATTCCAGACACATTTTAAAAATGCTACTACAGAATCACTCCCTGCGCGTCTACATATTCCATCACTACATATGTTATTTATTCTCCATTGAATTCTTCAATATCAAATACCTCTGTTGTTTCTAATTTCTCTAATACTCCATCTTTTACAATAGCTTTAAAATGTTGCCATGCTTTACAATGAGGACATTGAGTGTCTAATGTAGGTCTAATCCATGTTGCGTAATTATATTCCCCATCTTCTGCTGAATTCTATCTCCGATATTGTAAAGGTGGAGTGTACAGCAATCGGTCCATTTAATTTGCTCTTCTACAATAAATTCTTCGCTACAATTCAAACACTTTACTTCATCCTGGATATAATCAAACATTCCCATCTATTTGCTTTCCTAACAAAATTTCTCATTCGTTACATTTTCTTTGCAATGTCCTTTACCTGCTGTTCAAGATATTTAACAACAAATCTTGTCTTTGCAAGACGTAAGCCTTTTTCAATATCAAATTCATCGTCTGGGCAACAAGTCGCACTTGCCTTCATTGATTCATTGGCAGTAAAATTTACTTTAAATTCTACTTTTTTTCCGTTAGTCCTATATTTACCACTAAAAAATAAATTATTATTATTTAAACTTCGAAAGCAAATATTTTCATGCTTCCACGAGGTCCATTCTCTCTTGACTGGTTCTTCAACCTTTTCAAAATACTTCTCATACTCGTCATATGACATACATCCAAGATGTTTGCCACATCCAAATTTAAAACAGATAACACCACCGTCCTGGATGTCGGTTACTTCGCAAATTTCTCCAATGTTATCAAATGCACCCATCTTTTTAACGAGCTTAATTTTATCTCCTACAATCATGCTGCATTCCTCTCTTTCTGATTAAATTTCTTGTTGAAAGCATCAATCGCTTTCTGTTCTTCTTCGGTTACATCTTCATTAAATTTTCTTCGCGCTTGTACTATTTGATCATTTCTTACTTCAATTGTTACAAGACTTTTTTGGGGATTATTTTTCTTCCTTAAAAACAAAATATGACAATTGCCATCAATTACTTTATCTATATATGAAGCCACACAATTACTTTGAGAAACTGCCTCATCCTTAATTTCTTGCGTAGATTTAGGATAGATAAATACATATTCTCCAAATGAACACTCGTACTCTTTATTTATTCTCTTGCGAAAAAGTTCTTCTGAAAATTCTTTTTTCATTCTGTTATAATTTCTTCTTGCGATATTATGCGTTGTAAGAAAGTTCCTTGGATATTTATCATATTTATTGCTAAGTTGTCTCATCATATTCGCATAATCATATAATTCTCTAAGCAAATAATTTATGTTCCCAATTGCTTCAAATGTTTTTAATCTATCTAAATACAGCCATAGATCTTTTGCATTGTATCCAAATTCATTAACAAGAATGTTGAAAAAAGAAGTTTCTTGATAAACACCATCGACATACTTACCATCAGTTGCATCCCAAACTTTATAGATATCATCCACATCAAAACTCAAAAAATCTAACTTAAAAGGAATTAGATGTGCATCTTTATTTTCTTTGTAAAATTTTACTATTCTATTAGAAAGTTTTATTGAATATTTACGACATATTTTAAGAAGGGATTTTGGAATCTCGTTTATAGAATATTTAAATTTTTCGCCATCTTTGATAATATCATATATTCCAGCTGAAAATATTTGTTCAAAATTTGCATAATCTGGAACTTTATTAAGAATAGTTCCAATATTTGATACATAATAATATTCTTGCTTTTTAATAAAAGCTAGAAACTTAGCGTACTGCTTATCATCGCAACATTCTATTAGTTGATTTATTGTAAATCCACGAAGTTGACTGCATAAATTTTTTACAGGTTTTCCCTTAATTCCAATTGCTGTCTTTGTTGCGAAATCATATTTTACAGTTCGTCCATCTTCATAATCAAAAACTAGGTACTGTTTATCTTTATATACTCTCATTTGTTATAACCTTCTATAGTAATTACTCCAGCAAAATACAACTCTACTTCCTTTTGGTGGGAAAGAATGAGATTCATGTAATATTGCTTCTGGTCCTTCATATATAATCACAGAATTTAGATCAATAATTTCTTTAAATTCCTGTACTCTTCTTTTTAAAATATTTAACGCATATTTTGTTGCTTCATCGTATGTAGAAAACCATTTTTCAGATGCACCATATGCAATTGGCGATGTTCCACCATCTTCAAAAACAATATAACCTTCTTCGCTCTCTGCGTGTTTATTCATACTTTTTACCTCAATTTATAATCCATCAAATTCATATTTTGGTCTGTTTGAAAACATAAAAAATGGTTTTGCATATACGAAACTCCATTTTAGTTTTTTCTTTCCGCTAATTGGATCTGTTTCTGTAACATAAATATGATCTTTTTTGTTTTCAATTCCATCTTTAATCTGGATAATTTCGTCTTCAGTTAATTCACATTCATATGCTGGAATATATTCTTGTAATAAGAAATTCCAAAAATATTCTAATGTCATTCCATCAAAATTATGTCCCATACAAACAGCTTTTCTGTTGATCATTATTCCAGCCATCATAATATCTCTCCTCACGAAACGGACGTTTCATTATAATAGGTTTCCTATAAATTCAATACTTCTGAATCCGTTCCCGTATTTCATATATTTTGGTAAATCAGATTCTCTTATAATTACAGGATCGGCTCCTACTTTTAAACACTTTCTTTTGCCAATATCTTCATTACAATCCGACACAGTATCCATAAAGCAATTTGTATACTGCATGAATTTTACCTTATAAACTTTTTCCATTACAGTACCTCCAGATAATATTTCTCAACATATTTCTTTCGTTTCCAAAATTGCCAACATGGGAATTTCTTGTATTTAATGTTTACAATTTTAAAATATTTCTTTTCTTCCGCGGTATATCCGCAAAGTCTCAATGCTTCAATTTGAGAAATATTATCTGCAACTTTATATATTTGTTTATGTGGTTGCGCTAGAATAATTGAGATAACATCATGTTCATGTAATTCTTTCGCCCTTATATTTGCCACTGTATTATTCTCCAAACAAAATTTTTCTTTTTCTATCTTCACGTTTTAATTCTTCCTCGTATCTGTAATTTGCTGCTTTTTCTTTTAGCCGTTTTCGTTCTAATTCAGTATAATGATTTGCAAATAATGGCAAATTGAATTTTGCAACATAAAATAATTCTTCTGTCGTTAATTCATTCATTTATATATTCTCCTTAACAAATACATACATAATCTTTGTCTGGTTTATCATATGGATAATTATCATGATGCCATGTCTGTATTTTTACATCTTCTATTTCCATGAAGTCATAATCTCTTACTTCCATATCCATAGGAAATTTCTGAAGTTTACTAATCAAATCTTGAACAGTATTTATTTTTGGTTTATTGCTTATTTCGTCTGATTTTGCAAACCCATGAGATATCATTTTCCCTCCAAAATATTCTTTATCAATTTGGTTATACACAATTGTCTGCCAGGAAATAGGTTTTATATAGTCATTAATTACATACTCATTTCCATAATTAGATTTAATAAAATCAAGAGTATAGAAACCATTTTTATTTAAATGTCTTTTATATAATTCCTGAATGGATTCATAATCATCAGATTTTCCATGAAGTAAATAATGCTTTTGACCATAATCAAAATAAATCGCCCATGGTTTAACCTTTGTTATTTTCAAAAGTGACAAATCTTGAATATCAATTATTTTTGGTGATTCTCCCACAACTTTATTCCTCTTTCCTCACATAACCATCCTAAAATACTAGCTTTATCACAACGATATTTTTCGTATTCTTCCTGTTCTTTAATATCTCTCATATCATATCCGAGATTATACATTTTCTCTGTTATGCTTCCAAGAGAATCAAAAGCTGCATCGTAGTATTCATCTTCCAATTTTTCATCTGATAAATTATTTGCCCATTTAATAAGTTCATTTCTTTCTTTTAGTCTCATATAATTACCTTAAACATTTAAAAATATTGATTAAAATTTATTATTGCTGTTAGAGTGTATATTATTTCATCTGTTTCATGATTATATTTTTGATGATAAATATGATACCCATCACCACATGTATAACAAATACATGATAATGGATCATATTTCATCCAATTCCATTCTTTATTTTTTATCATAATTTCCTTCTTAAATATCTAACCAATTCATACATGAGTCAAGTTCTCTAATTGTTGTCGGAGTATCTATTGAACTCTTCCTATCTGGATCATAAAATTCATGATAAACGCAATGTTTATATGGACATTCCCAATGGACACATGACTCATCAGATGGTTCATATACTGTTTTTATTCTGTTCCAATCAACACACCAGTCATCTGATATTTTATTCATTTATACATTTCTCCAATCAAACAATAGATTCGCTTTTAATACTCATGCCCATTTGATAATGTCCAGCCTGGATTTTCTAAATCTTTTTTAGTGCAAAAACGATCAATCGCTTTCCTTTGTGATTCATAAAAATCTATTTCCTCAAAAATCATTCCTTTTATTGAAGAAATTAATTCTGTGACAACTTGTTCAATAGACACATCTTCATCTTCTTCGAATGCGCCGTCAGGGATGCCAGAACATGAACCGTTATATTCGATACTAACTTTAAATTCTTTGTAAAGTCCTTTTTCTTCGAATATCCTTCCCATTAAGATCCAGTCATCAGATTCCCCGTCGAATCTATATAAATCTATATATTCGTCTCTTTGCACTTCATTCTTATTAAGCATTAATTCTTCAAATTCACCATTCTCTTCAAACCAATTTCTGATATCTTCTAATGTAATATCTTCTAATTTCATTATTATTTTCTCCTTTATTCAAAAATCTGAAAACATAATATTTTGTTATTCTAAAGAAATCTTTTCTGTTATCGTTGGTTCTCGAAAAACTTCAGTCTGTATATATTTATGAAATGGATACATTCTATTGAAAGTTTTTCTGTATCCACATTTATTACATTTGTGAGGATATTGCACTGGATAAGTAGTCAAAACAATATCTCCATCCATGACCATATATCCTTCTTTACACTCATCGCATTTCATATGAACTGTTAATACTTTTGTGTCTGCTACTACTTCCATTTTCCCAACCTTCTAACCAATTTGAACCTTATTTTTAATATTAATTTCTGATACCAAGGAAGATTACATCCAAGATATTTACAAAAGAATTCCAAAGGACATTTTCTATATTTTAGCCATTTGTCTGCTCTACTACTTCTTTGACTTTCTTTTGATTCGATTACTTTCAAGTAACCGCCATTTTTAAATTTATATTCCATAAGAGTTATTCTTTCCATACACAGCAGTCGCAATTATGATTACATATAGACTGTGCATTCTTACACATTATTTTTTTATCTATTTCTACTTTTTTAATTAGTCCAATTTTCTTCAGTAAACGAACAAATAAAGATTCTTTTTCTTTCATGTATTCTTACCTTTCTGATTTATTTACAATGTCTACTTTATATCTTTCTTTCCAGTCATTCCGTTTGTTTAATAGGGATAGATGTGGACAAAATGTTTTTGCTGAATTTGTTCCAGCAAGATCTTCTGGGTCATAACCTAAGTGTTCCTCGTATCCACAATTGGGACATTCTACCGAGTATTCTGGAACCATCATTTTCATATTAGGTCCATATAAATTCGGATAAACATAATTAATTGTCCAATCATCTTTTGACTCTATTTCATATACACAGTTACAACGCTTACATACAAACTGAATATTTTTATCGTAATAACCTTTCGCTATAATCCTCATTTACTACCCTACCTTTTCTGGGAATATATTATTATACATCTCACACACTTTTCTTTGAAAGATTTCTAAATCAAATAATTCTTCTACTATTTTCGCCGTTGCATACTGATTACTCTCTTTTAAATATCTCAAAGCATTTTTCTTATACTCTTTCAAATCTTCCACAGAAGCACTTAATAACATTTCACAAACTGGCACTGATTTTAATTGGCACATAACTTTACCTCTTTAACTTTCTTAAGATCATTATCATTTGTGCAAACACCTTTATATTTATTCTCTTCCAAGCAAGCACTTATCGTATCATTTATAAATGGAAGATTTTCTGTTACAAAAGTGTCTCCAGCATGAAGGTTCTCTATTGGGACGAAATTATTTGTCCATTTTTCAATATCTTTTTGAATTGAATACTCTATATATCCATCAATTGTCTCAAATAACCATTTATATTCTTCGGCTGCTTCTCGTGTGTAAAACATAAGATAAATAGACCTAGCAGAACCTGGCATTAAACACATTGTAAGTATTTTTTCTTTATCTGTTTCTTCAGTTATTTTACCAGTCAATAAGTTGTAAATATATATTGGAGATTCACCGTGATAATTGTAGAAGTTTACTCTTTGAGAAAACATATTTTTAATCATGCTTTTGCGAGATTTAAGCTCGTCCTGTATTGTTTCTTTTAATTTGTAATCATACATTTTATGCTCCAACTTCTACAATTTCTACTGGTCCGACATTAACAACTTTATAGAATTCCGGTTCTTCTTTAATTTCTTTCAAATATTCCATTACCATTATTCTTAATTTTTCTTCATATCTTTCGTAGATTTCTTTTCTATCTGAATATGATCCAGTTATAGAACTAATATTCCATCCTTCTGCCACCTCTCCAACTTCATCATACATTTTTTCTTCTACACGATCTAATACATCATCAAAGTAAATGCCATTTACTTCTACTCTCTGGCATTCGCCAACATAAATTGTATCGCCAGGTTCAAATCCACAATCAAATGCTTCGTCAATACATTCTTCAATTGTATCGAACTCACCACGATTCCAAATATCACAATTATCATTTTCCATCCATGTGTACATATTCTCTAATTCCACCTCAAATAAAAAAATAATTTAATTACTACAGTTATTCACCTTCTGTATTCTTTTTAATTCCTCTGTCATTTATAATATCGATAACTACATCCGTAAAAACTGCTTCAAATGACATTCCTGGAGCAAAATCATTTTCTATTTCAAAACTTTCTTCTTCAATATCTTTAATCACATTATCAATATTGAAATCCTCATATTGTTCGTTTAACATATCTTTTACATTCTGCAAAACATCTGGGAATTGTGATGCACATTCTGGACCGAGTGCAAAATAAATATCTTCATCAGTTATATTCTCTATATCAATTAATTTCATTTTTTCATACCTTATTCGACAAACTCTGTTCGTGCATATCCATTCCAATAATGATCAGGTCCACAAAACATACTGCATACATCATCAGAATCACATACATGATCACATGAATTACAGTTTGGTTCTTCGTCATCTACTGTATATATTTTTACATTGCCCATAAAAATACCTCCTCCAACTAAATCGATCTTTCATCCGGAAAATCAGTCTCAAAAACCCTTATTTTACGGGGAATTTGAGACATGGAATTTTACAAATCTTCAAATAATTTGTCTATACTTGTTAATTCCAGATTTTCTTTCTCTAATTTATCACATCGATCTGCTGCTTTCCAAAATAACTGTCTCACTTTTAGAAAGAGTCTGATTAAATCTTTCTTGTCGAGCTGTCTCAATGATTCAATATCATCAGTAAATTCGTCCATAGTAATTATCCTTTCAAATAATTCTTGAAATAATATTCAAAATACATTCGGATAAATAATCCTGAATACTTATTCTCTTTCATAAAGAATACTGGAACATTATATTTAAACCAAAAACTATGAAGTGATCCAACAAAAGATTTCTTATTATATTGTGTATTATAATTACCAGCAGCAATATCTCCATAATCAGCATTTTCTATAAGTAATACTTTTGTTTCTGGGGCTAAACTTAATTCTTTTTCAAAACGATCACGTCCATTTGTAAGATTGCCACTAATTTCTTCAAGACTACCTTTCCTTTCAATACAGACTTTCTTATCAAAATATAAATCTCTTGGAATTGACAATGCTTCGTTTTTAGGGACCATAAAACTATAGTCCCCATAACTTAATGCCTTCTTTTTATAATTAACTTTTTTTCTATCAAAGTAGGACGTGATGTGATCCGACTTTTGTTCGCGTGTGTCGATAAGTACGACTATTGATGAAATCAATTCTGTCATTTCTTTATCTGTATATTTAAAATGGTCTATCACTCTTCTTCCTCCAAATCGTCTTTTATAATAAATTTCTTTAGCCAATACTCAAACTTATCAGGGATATCTTTATATATTTTTTTGCCCGTTACTGGATTTATTTCTCCAGTTGGTTCTTTTTTATTTTTCTTTTCAAGGGAAATAATATAGAGAATTTGTCCAACTTCAAATCTATCTTTAGAATATTGACTTGTCCACATTTTCACTTGACGTGTTTTCCCGCTGTAAATTTCATATAAGGAAATTGTTGTAAGGTATTTTGTAGAATTGATATCTGAAACATAATAAAGGCGTTTATTGGCTGATGGTTGAATCGTTGTAACATAGCCAAGACATTCTTTTTCATATGTAAAATGATCTAAAATATTTACATTAGTATATTTAATATTTTTTACCATTTCTTTTAGCAAACCGTTTGTATCAACTCCAGTAAGAGTTTTATCTGTAACTTTTTTTGCATATTTTTCTGCAATATCCAACGGTATTTTCATATCTTCAAGTTTTGATTTCTTAAATTGCTTTTTCCCATATATTTTTCCAAACAAATCCACTTGTTTTAAAAGCAAATTTATATCTCCAAACTCATTAAAGAAATCTAATTTGATAAGAATATCGAGCTGTCTACTATTTATAGACAACTCTTTTAATTTAATTAAAAGATCCACAAACGAGTCAAAAACATATCCTCTTAAATCATATAATTCATCTGCAACCTTATCATTTAGAAATTTAATTGATTCTATCCCTTTATATATTCCAGATTCATCACACGAATATTTTGCAGTTGAATGTCTAAATTTAATTGGATGTATTTTTATGTTCATGCTTTCCGCAAGCTGTGTACCCATTGTAATATCATCATCATTATTGGCATTATTTAAATAAGCAGTAATAAATTCTTTTGGATAATAGTATCTAAGATATCCGCACATGTAACCTATCATACTGTACCCTGTGGAATGGTTATATCCAAACATATACGATGATGCATCTTCAATAATCTGAAGAAATGTTTTTGCTTCATTTTCCGCTTCTGCCCTTGGTTTTTTAGATTTGTTACAATATCCTTCAAGAATCTGCGGTAATGCTGCTTGAAGTCTATCCATCTGCTTTCGTCCAATTGCACGTCTTACATTATCTGCTTCTGAACCACTAAGTCCGCATATATTCTGCAAAAATGCAATTACGTCTTCCTGAAAAACAAGATACCCGTGGTTATCAGCTAGTAAGTCATCTATAAGTTCCGATGGATTTTTATTAGGTTCGTGTGCTAATAATCTATCCCTATATGATTCACCAGACGGTCTTATTGAAGCATTTACAAGTGATAAGTCATTTACTTGGTGACAATGGAATTTTTTTAGAGAATCAAATGCAAATTTAGATTCAAATTGGAAAATACCTACCGGACTATCCGTAATATGATTCCATACATCTTGGTCATTCCAATTTACTGTATAAGATTTAGGATATGGAATATGAGCCAATTCACATGTATCTTTAATAATTTCTATATTTTTCAATCCAAGAAGATCATATTTTACGAGTGATACTTCATGAATTTCTTCCATATTAATCGTAAGTATTCGTTTCCCATCATTCCAAAATGTCCCGTAATTGTCAGGAAGAGTAACTGGACTTACGATAATACCTGCCGGATGCATTGATTGTGATACTGTTGTATTAACAAGACCGTCAAAATAATAGAAAATACTAGGATATTTCTTTTTTATTTCTTCTGGATTTTCTTCATACTCTTTTTTAATACGAACAATATTATCAAGTGAATACGGATTATCTTTTACTGTTGAATTTTCTTCCGCCCATCTGTCTGCAAGTGCCCTTCCGATTTCATCAATTGTTCCTTTATCTGAAATAGTACCCATTGCTAACACATAAGCTGTTTTATCAACTCCGTATTCTTCTATGATATGTTCATATACTAAATGTCTTTGTGATGGGGCGATATCTAGATCGATATCACCAATTTCCTTACGGCTTTCATTTGCAAATCGAGAAAACCTGGTATTCCAAACAAGCGGATTCACATCGATGATATCAGTAAGATAAGCAATCATACTTCCACCAACTGATCCTCTACAAAAGCCTACTGGTATATTATTCTCCCAACACCAACATACAAGTTCAGACATAAATAGCATAAATCCAACCATTCCGATTTTTTTAAACACACGCATCTCTTCATTAACCATTTGTTTATATCTCGGATCTGGTTTAATAATTCCTTTTTTTATTTTGTCATTATACATATCATTGATACGTTTTTTGAACACTGCTTCTTCATTGTTATATAAAACAGGATATTTAAACGATGTGTCTAATTCAAAATCTTCAACAATATCTGCTACTTTATTTGTATTTTCAATTGCTTCAAGAACGATATCCATAGGAAGTGATGCCTGTTGTTTAAACATATTTACTAATTCATCATAAGATTTGTATGTAAGATCAAATGTATCTTCATCTGCATATGCAATCTTTTTTGCTTTTTGTAAAACGCTGCGGCACTCAGCTTTATACTTATTTAAACTATGAGTATCTGTACCAGCTATAAGTGGTTTACCATATTGTTTAGACGCCTCATAAAGCATTTGATTGTACTTAACCTGATCTTGTGATTTTACATGTGGCTGAATTTCATAATAATCGTATGCCCTTAAAAGTTTGTCGTATATTCTTCTGTCAGCATTTTCTGATGATGGATATTTACTTAACGGAGATGCTAAACAAGCAGAAATTTTTATAATATTATCAGATATTGCAAAGAATTCATCGAATGTGATTCTTGGTTTGTAATAAAAATGATCTGGCTGCGTTGATTTATCTATGAGCAAATTTAATTCTTTAAAGCCTTCATAGTTTTTTGCAATTAGAATTGTATGGTAGTTGTCCCTTATTTTGTATTTTTTTTCATCAAGTATTTCATCTAATTCTGCTTGCACTTCTTCTGGATTGCATCCAAGATGAGCTTCATACCATTCATCCGGTATGTCGATATCTGGATAATGATATAATGATTCAGTGAGGTATACTTCACATTCATGAATATATTTCAAGCCTTTACTATTTGCATACATTTTCTTTTCGATCCAATTGTAGATATTCCCATGCTCGCTGAATCCTATTGCTTTTTGTCCTAATTCAGCAGCTTTATCAGTATATAATTTATGATTAGTACAACTATCTAATAAAGAATCCTCTGTATGTAAGTGGTAACAAACAAAATTTTTCTCCACTAAATAACCTCCTCAATCTCATCACAAACTGCTTTCAACACAAATTTTCTGCCAAAAAATCCAGAGTCAAGACTACACACAATTTCTAATTCATCACCCATAATTGCATGATCATCCATTTCTTCAAAAGAACCGCCAAAATTCCATTTGATAATCTGTAAAAAATCATTTGGTTTTACAACAAGATGTTTAAAATCACTCATTTGTCCAATTTCATATTCAGTGATACTATTGATATAAAAGCGTAATGGTTTAAATCCAGATCCTGATACAAAATCGATTTTTTTAACCAAGTCCACTAATCTACGTGTCACATCAGAAATATCAATCTGAGCATCTACATTGACTGTCATATCTGTTTTTAATTCTTGGAGATTTTGTTCGATATAAGATAAGAACTTATCGAGATTTGATTTTTTGATTTGAATACCTGCTGCCAGCTCATGTCCATCTACTTTTGAAAGACCACTGTCATTGCATATCTTTCTGAAATCATCAACACCAGTCGCCCTCATCGAGCCAGCATATTTTCTTCCAACATCTTTTAATACCAAAATTGGACGTTGATATCGTTCCAAAAGTTTGTTTCCTAGCAAACCAGCAATACCATATTCTGTTTCGATAAATACAGTGATTATTTTTTTATCAATCTGTTTTTCACATTGCTCTAACACATCTGGAAGTAATCTATCTACTTCCTTATTTTGGTCCTCTTTGCAGGTTTTTAATTCTTTTATATATTTCAATACTTCTTTGTTGTCATCTGCCATAAATGCTTTTACAGCTATTTCGTTCTTGCCCATTCTATTCGCAGCATTTATAATTGGAGCAATACTAAACGAAATCGCTGTACTGTTAAATGGGAAACCACCTACAATCTTTTTAATCGCTGGATTATAAATTTTCTGCAATCCTTGGTAAACAATATACCTGTTTTCCATAACAGTCATATCCATCATATCTGCTACCAAACCACTTGCCGCCAAATCCATTAACTCATCTGCATAGCATCTCCCAAATTGTTTATCAAGATATTTACAGAACTTCCATACAACGCCAGCCCCAGATAATTGTGGATTATCATAACCCCTCTGAGAAGATACTAAAATAGCATAATCATCATATGGAACACCGTCTTTAATTGCATGATGATCAAGAATGATAATATCCACACCGGATTCATTTAATTCTTTATATTGGTCCGCATTTTCATCTAAGCTGTCTACAATGATTAACAAATCAAAACTTTTATATTTTGTAAGGTCTTCACCCTTTAATCCGTGACGTTTGCCCTCATCAATAAATACAGCAACATCCTCTGTGATTTTTTTAATATATCGTGCCATAATAGCCCCAGATGTAATTCCGTCCGTGTCAGTATCTGCAAGAATGGCAATTTTTTCATTATTTTCAACTGCTTGTTGTACGCGTTTTGCTGCATCTTCTATGTATAATAAGCTGTCAAGTGGAAGTAAGTTATCTTCTGTAGGATAGAGGAATTTATCTACATCTTTGATCCCCCTTGATTCTAAAATCATTTCAAAGATTTCCTCTTCGTACATTCCGCGACAGTCATTTAAGATATTATAATTCTTCGTCACCATCATCTCCGATCATCTTTATTTCATTTTTTAATATGTAATCTAATTTTTGTTTTCCCATGTCAGATGGAGAAACCTTATCTGTATATCCTTTTTCAAAAAAATCCCAATACCCAATTTCCAATTCAACAAATCTCGAATATCCTTTAAGAAAATCAATATTTCGTATAATATATTCCAGCTTATATCCTGCATCATGCATGAAGATTACTTTCTTTGGATTTAATTCAAGCAACATCTGTATCTGTTTCCTACTAATACTTCCGCTGCCCAATGCCACACAATTATGAATACCATATGTATAACATTGCATTACGGACTTTTCTGCTTCAAATATAAGAACTGTTTCACCAGTCAGATATTCATAATTCTGGGAATACCCATAAAGTGTATTTGACATCTGGCAAGGACTTTGGTAAAAATACTTAATCTCTCCATCTTCTACTTCATAATTAAATCGTTCTTTTACTCCCATCAATTGTCCAAACTCATTTCGAATTGGTATGGTTATTCCTTGAGATTCAACATCATATCCTATTTCAAAAAATTTTTGAGCATTAAGGGAGATATGATCCTGAAGAAATCTCAAATTACCAATACGAACAAACTGGTCCAACACAGATTCATCATAAATTTTTGATTCACCATTGGAACGTTTCTTCCGCACCCTCTCATAAAATCCACCAAAAATCCCCCGTTTGCCAAAGAAATCAAAGTAATCAGTAATACCTAAAACTTTTTTTACTTCATTTAATACTTCAACAAATTCTACATGACGTTGAGACATGATATAAGAAAATAAATCCTTTTGGATATTTCTTGCATAGTCATGTACATATAAAAATCTGTTTTCTTTCAAATTAATTACGATTGATTTTTTTGATGAGAACTCATCTCTTCCAAATTGCATATATTTTTCTCGAATAACAATATTGCAATATCCGAAATGTTCTAGAACATCTTTGAGTTTATCTGGGTGATTTAATAATTCCTTTTTAACATCTTCAAGCATATCACCTTAATACTCCATTTTATTTTTATCTAATTTTACACTATTCCATACTGTTCATATAAATGTTTTTGTGGCGCAAATTCTCCATAATACTCTTTTTCAGCTTTAAGTCTTGCAATAATAGCATCTTTAAAAGAAGCTCCTCTATATACAGTATGTTGATGTTTATTAATATTAATCCTAGCCTTCCAAACTCCTGCTTGATTGTCAAAACTTACACCAATTATTCCGCTTGTATTATTCGATTGTCTTGTTCTATTCTGTGAATTTTGAGAATAAGTAGCATCTCGTAAATTATTTTTTCTATTATCAAAAGTATTTCTATTTTTATGATCAATATTACTTTTCCCGGTTAATATCTGATGCATTGGTGTTATCTTTCCATCAGTTTTGGTCACTACTCTTCGATAAGTTTTATTTCCGTTGTGTATAACCCAATAATACTTTGAAATTAAAGCATAATCCTCTAAGTCAAAAATAAATATTTCGCCATTTTCAAAATATCCAACACCATATTCGCCCGATAAATCATATTTATTTTCTTTATGCTTTTTACATCGAACTTCTTTACTCATGTTTTTATTATGAATAATTGTTAATTCTTTTCTTAGACATCCACAAGATTTCGTTTCCCCTGTTTTTAAATTCGTCCCAGAGACTATTTTTTCATTACCACAATTACATTGACAAATCCAATGAGGACATTTATATTTTTTATCATCTGCTCTTTTAATGACAGTTAATCTTCCGTATCTTCTGCCCGTTAAATCAATAAACTTCATAACTATTTTATCTCTCCATGCTTAAATCTCGCCTGTGCTACTTCACGAAAAATACAATGATCTCCGTCATAACGAAGAAGATAACCAATACCATTATCACTTGAATTTGCACCACTACGACATTTTTCTATGAATACTGCTCTCCATACTGCTGTTGTATCCGGTTTATATTCTTCTTCAATCCATTTATCATTAACTTTCTTTAACCTAAATGGGTGGCAATAAAATTTATTCTTTTCATCTAATTCTTCTGCATAAACTGTACGCATTAAAAATAAATTTTCGAGCACTTCTTTAATTTGTTTTCCATTTGAAAGAACTCCTGCATCTAAGAATAGTTTACCTTTCATATACTCTGCCAACTGAACAGATGCCAAAACGATAATATTATATTTTTTTGCAAGCTTATCTAATTCACGGCTATCTCTTACAAGAGACAAATCTTGTCTAGCAGATGAAAAATCACTTTCCTGAATTTTGAATGTATCGTAAAGCACCGTATCATATCCATGTCTCAATACATTTTCACGAATTTTCTTTTTCACAACGCTCATATTCGCTTCATTGATAGAGATAAACTTGACTCTTCCTTTATAATTTTCTCTCCAAAATTTTTGTACATCCGCTAACTGTTCTCTGCTTTCTGTAGAAATGTCGCCTGAGATCATTTTCTTTTTTGTTAACATAAAGTATCGATTACGTTTTCCTAACAACCAAATCATGAACTTAATTTTAAATTTCTTAACATTTTCTTCGTTGGAAATAATTAGGATTTTTCTATCATAATTTAGAAGTGCCATTAAAACAGTAATCCACCATGTTGACTTACCTGCACTAGAGAATCCTCCCATCATGGACAGAGTGCCTTCAAGGAATCCCATTATCTGACGAGATAGAAACGGAAAGCAATTTATCTCTTCTCCATTTTTGTCATATCCAGCAACATCAAATGGCACACCATTTTCTTCTCCTTCAGCACAAGAATCAATAAAATCATCATCAAAGTCAATTTCCTCTTCCTCAAGGATTTTACTCGAATAGCCTGTTCCATAAGAACTTATTCTCGCTTCATACCAATCAGTAACTTCTTCTGATGTCATTTTGCGAAACAACTTTAAAGGAATAATTTTTTTGCCATTACTTTCGATTTCTTTTAGCAAATTAAAACCATCATCATGCATCTTTAAAATAATATTCTCACGATATAAAATATCAATATATGTATCAAAGTTTTGTACATTAATAATATCTATCTGATGTTGGATAGTTTCCCATCCGCCCATATCCTCATATATTTCTATAGTTTCTTCCGGAAGATTTGATAAGATGGTTACTTCATCAAGAGAATAGAAACCTTTTGAACGTAGCTGATTAAGCATTGCAAAATAGAAACGACCATCACTTGTAATAAAATTATCTCGTTCAAAACATGTGTCATCTAACAACAACATGTCCTTAAAAAAGCAACTAATTACATTGCCTTCTACTTCAATCCTGCCTTTTAATAACTGTGCAGGATATTTTTCTTTTACACCAGAAATAAATTCTGCTATGATGATCACCCCCTCTATTCTATTTCATCTAAACCTCTTCGCTTAGTTTTTCGTTTATAATGACTTTCAATTACTTCTACCTCTTCCTTTTTTATTGGTTCTGGCTGAAGCTTTTCTGCTCTGTAATCAGCAAGACTGTTATTTAAAATTGCTGAAAAATATCTTATCTTGTTATACTCTCTTCCAAAATCACGTTGCATAACTTCATATAAATAGTCAAAATTCTCTTCAAGGTATGAGAGAATTAGATCATAATCATATACTTTTACGAGTGCATTTATTTCTTTAAATAATGCAGTATTCGTGACGGTATATCCAAATATTCTGTTAATGCATTCAAAAGTATCATCTTTTACTTTTCGTGCAGCAAGAATCGAATTATATTCTGCTTCATTGCAGTAGTAGGTATTCGACTTACCTACTACCACTTTGAAAGCTTCTTTGATATCGACTTTTGCTCCGCATTTACGACATTTTACTAATCTTGCCATAAATACTTATTCTCCTTATCGCATCATATCGTAAATTTTCTTAAGTCCAGGTTTATCTACATCATTCAGTTTCCCGTATTCTGCAATGACTTTCTTAACTTTTGATTTTAATTCTGCATCAGTACACTCTTTAAACATTTTTCTAATTACAGAATCTAAATCTTCAGGATAATCTGATTCTTCTGCTGTTTCTTCGAGCACATCTGTATCATCAATATCATCTTCTTCAAAAGGAAGATCCTCTACTACTGGTTCAGAATTAGATTCTTCGATAACAACTGATTTAGCAGAAGCAGTTTTCTTAGTTTCTGATACTTTTGTATCAACACGACCATTTTTAAGAGCTGTTTCGATTGTGTCAATAAATGTCTGTCCCATATTTAACTTATCAAATGGAATATATTCCGGGACAGATAAATCTTTTAATCTTCCTCCAGCTTCTACAATTTCATTTCCACGGAAGTAAAGTCTACGTTCTGTTTCTTTTACATAACGCTTTGTACTATCTCCCTCGCCCTTTTCTTCAATCTCTCTGTCGATAAGACCAGTTGCAATAATATCAAAACAGTCAGCAACCGCACTTTCATAATCTGCAATAAGTGAAGAACCTAATCGCTGGAATCCTTCTTCGTCTAAAGAAGCTTTATCTTTTACAGTTTTTAATTTTGTATGACCAATCATCCATGGGACAATACCTGCATTATACAAATCATTAAGGAATTTTTTTACTAATTTTGCACATTCCTTTTCGCCATTTGTATATCCACCATAAGCTGCTTTAATTGATTTAATTTTCTTACCATTTTCAAGAATAGAAAGTCTAATTACTTCAGTCTCTGCAATCCCAAAGAATTCTTCGGCACTATCAAAACATACCATTTCAACTTCATGTTCCTTACCTTTTTCTTTGATCAGCCAATCCTTCACTTCAACAAGATCTTTCCATGTATTTGCATGTGTAGTAAAAATATTATCAATCATATTTGTACCATGCTCCATACCACAAGACACGAGAAGTCCTTTTTCTGGATTGTCAAATTTCGCATTAATCATATCTGCCCATAAACTTGTCTTACCAAATTTACGTACTCCCATAATAAATCCAGTAATTTTATTAATTTCTGTAGCAGATCTTTGTAATGTAGGTTTTTTCATGTAATATAATCCTCCTGTATTTTATAATTATGTAGAGGGCATATAGCCCTCTTATTTAAAGTTCATCGTCATCGTCAACATTGCTTGTGTCTACGACTTCATCCTCGAAAAGATTTTCTTCTTCAGGAATTTCTTCTTCAATTGGTTTAATGATCATATCTTCCTCAGTCCATACAGTATCCTGTCTTCCTTTTGTAAAACCGCGAGCAGGTTTTACAAACTGATATTCACGAATTCTTTCTCCATAAACATTTCCGCCAAGCTCACTTCGGATATCATCCATAGTAATAATGCCCAGATCTAAATCTTCTCGCTGCTCTTCAGTCAACATATCTTCTGTAATCTCTGTTTTTTGTGCTCCATTAAGCATGTTTACAAGTGCTCCATATTCTTTAAAACTGTCATCTTCAACAATGAATTTATGCTTAATTGCTTCTGCTTTTTTCTTTGCTTTTGGATCACTATCGTCAGATGGAACTGGGATTGTAATTGTAACTGGAGCTGGAATATTTTCTTTACGATTCTGATCATATTCCATCATGTAGCCATTTACATAATATTTACCCTTTTCTTCAACACTCATATCATCTAAACTGTCTTTATTAAAAATGATGTTAATTGTTGCTGTTGAAGAAGGCTCTGCATCATCTGCTGCCAGATAAATTCTATTTGGAATATATGATTCATAAACTTTCTGCTGTGTGTCAGAATACTGATATTCGCCGTTTCCACGAATAAAGAAAAGACTGTCTTTATATTTTTCACTGGTAATTACTTTTTTAATGAAGTCAATATAATCCCATTCAGAAATAAATTCATGTCTCCTCTTATTACTTTTCTCAAGAGCTGTTACGACCTCATCCTTTGATTCCAAACCAACTTCTTTTAATTCTTCATCTGTAACTTCATTACCTTCATGTAGCTTGTCCGCCATATTCTGAAGTTTATATCTACGACCTGGTTTCTCAAGATCAAAGATAAACTTCTTAAATTCTGCTACTTCTGCAATCTTTGGAGATGTAAGACGTTCTTTAAATGGAATCTGGATAGATTCTCCTTTTACTCTATTACCATTTTCGTCTACTCCACCTTTAGTGAAGCTATAGATATCGCCATGACCATCGGCAAACGCACCAGCGGTCACAGAAAGCATATGTCTGTTATCTCCACAAGTTACATTAAAAAGCAACTGCTTTCTTACCCATCCAGATGGATAAGTTTTTTCAGTATATGGATGAAACTTGTCTGAATCCTTTCCAATACTGAGTTTTCCTGTCATTTCAAAGTTCATTAAAAATGTCCTCCTTAAAATAAAATTTATGTAAAATATTGTTAATAAAACAATCTATATAAACGCCCATTCCAGGCGGAACACAGAAATAAATTTATTTAAATTTCTATGTAATCAGTGATTTTGGGGTACAAAATCCCAGGGTATGCTGCAAACCACCCTATTTGTTTTGATATTTAATTATTTAATTTGGAAATTCATTGGATCGAATGATCCTGATTAAAACCGATATTATAAACAAGTTTTGTTACCATAAATCCTTAGAAATTAAAGAATCTATGTTTTTTACATTTATCCTTGTACTTTTCAAATTCTTTTTCACATTCTTCTTTTGATCTTTTTGTATTTTCAGTTTCAATAATCTTGTCCAGAACGTAATATGTAATAGACCCATCTGAACTTCTCATGCGACTTTTAATAATAACTGCCTGTGAAATATCATGTAAGAAAAATGCGTCACCAACTTCTAACATTGGAATTTCAACATCATATTCTCCAATAATTTTATCAGATAAGATATTCTTACTATCATCATCAATTTCTATACTGTATTTTGTACAATATCCAAATGTCTCATAGTGTTCGCATACACTTATTTTATACAGCTTTTCAATTTCTCTCTGACGAAAAATACTTTTTACTGTTTCTGCCATTTATATATTCTCCTCTAAAATCCAGTCTGTCGAGTTTCAAAATTGATATTTCCTACACCAATGACTCTCACGGATTCATCTTCGTATTTGTCATTCTCTGAGTAAACAACATCAATCTTTACATCACCATCAAAATCTTTAATCAGAGTGGTTGTCCAAGGTTTTGTTTCATACCAATCAAAATCTGGATTATATTTATGTACTTCATCTAACAGAAATACTGCAACCATTCCTGCGTCTGCACAAAATTCTCCAATCTTTTCTTTTGTATCAGAATTAAATGTAGTACATGACCAGTCTCCATAAATTGTGTCTCTACATAAATAGTTCTTTATTCCAAGCTCTTCCATATCATCTCCGAAATTACATTTACTCCAATCATCACTATGATCTTTAATAATGTAACACGGGTCTGTAATAATAATGTCACCTTTAAATTTCATCTCTATTATTCTCCACTTCTATTTTATATTTTTTGAAATTTATGATCGATTCGATTAGAATGGTCGTGTGGGATACGAACCCGCATCTTTTCTGCACGCTGAAATGTTTTACTTAAACTAACGACCTCAGAAAGAATGAAAATTAAGTATGAAACCAGTCTTTCATTTGACTGGAATTGGTTGTACGAGAATCGAACTCGTGACATCAATGCTCTACCACTGAGCTAACAACCAACTGAGTTAAGAAAATAATTACTACATCCGCCAGAAACTAATGCGCATTTAATTTCTATTACAGACAGTCGAAGCGAAATTCAATTGTTTTAACGACCATCTGCAATTCCTATACTCTTGCTTAAGGAATATATTCTCCAGATGTAATGCTGGTAACAAGATTTGAACTCGTATGATATTTCTATCGATGGATTTTAAGTCCATTGCGTCTTCCGATTCCGCCATACCAGCAGATGTCCATAATGACCTTTCATAACATTATGGCAATTTGAGCGATTTCCATTTCTGCTTCATAAGAACTTTTTAGACATTTTATATAGTCCTACTTCTTTCGCTTGGAATTATATATCGTTTCAAACTCTAAGCTATCTTATAACGGTACTGTGTCTGGGGCTACTCCAGAACCTTGTACTTCGGTTCCTTTTATTTTACGTTCATTTAAGGCTTTTGTTCCAATTCTTATAATCTGCTCACCCTATAGGTTGAACGACAGGTTTTGAAGTAAAAAGATGGATGGTGGATTCGAACCACCTTTTCAGATCCATTATCTCAAAAGGTGCATCTTTTGAAATAACTTCATCTGTAACATCAGCGTTCCTACTCATACTAGAATCTGTTATGCACAACAAAATTCGTTCCGTTGCTGACACCCACCATGTTATTTACAGCTTTTCGTATTTCTACAGGTAAGCTGTTAACCTAGTGTAACCTATGAACACATAACTAAGGAGTTGTCTGATCATGCCAAATCAGGCAAACTAGGCTGTCGGGATTCGGACCCGAACTGCAAGAGTCAAATTCTTGTTTGCTACCATTACAACACAGCCCAATTTCGTGGCACCGTAAGCGGAGCTATGCAAGGCTCCCAATTGAATATCTTGTGTAATACTTTCTCGCGGGTGTAATTAGTTTTACATCTAAGTCCTAGGATTATCTTAGATGACGATATCATCTTACATTTGATTATTCAAAAGTTGCATACTTACGGTGAGCTGGGGTAACTGGGTTTGAACCAGTGAATGCTTGCTTCAAAGACAAGTGCCTTAACCGCTTGGCGATACCCCATTATTTGCAGCTTTTTCTTTGTAGGCAAGTTGCCAGCCAATGTACCACAATCAAGATGTATCTTTCCAGATACAATGGATCATCTGGGAGTCGAACCCAGTTTATACCTTATTAGGGCTTTCTGCTTATGAGGCAGCTCATCTTACCTGTTGATGTAATGATCCCACTATATTATTCACCATTTATCAGCCTTGCAATAACTCGGAGTCAAGTATAACCATACTCATAACTGTTTTACCAAGGATTTATAAAGCTTTATTCTTTACTGTTTATTCTTGTAAACTTTGATTTGATAATAACTTTTGAGTTTTAATCTTTCTTCTTTAAACTTATAAGACTTAAACTTTACAGCATAATTTGTTTTATGTAAAGAATTTTGCTATTGCGACAATTTTCTCTGTAATATTCATCTTATTATCCATTGAAGATTTATTTTCAGAAGTTTCTTTTATGTTTTTATTCAAACTAACTTCTGGAAAAGTTTGAATGGTTATAGTTTCAAGTTTTCGATAAACAATGAATAATCTACTTATTTATTCTCCATACTTTTTAGTATTCAATTGTAATTTCTGTAATCGCATTGCTACAGCTTAATGCCGCATCAACTTCTGCTTTAAAGTTTGCAATGTATTCTTCCAGATTGTTAATCTTGTCCAGAATCTTAATTGGGTCAATCAGATCATATGTATTCGCCTCAATAAAACTTTTCTTCGCTTTTTCAAAATCATCTGTATTAGTCTTTCCTTCTTTTGAACCATACAAACCAATTACATAATTTTCTGCTTTCTTTTCAAGGCTTTCACCATTCATTGCAAGTAAAGTAGCTTTTGCATCGTTATACTGCATTTTCATATTTGCAAGGAGATCTTCCTCTGCATCAATTCCATGATTCTTCATCCAGATTGCTTCTGCAATAGTATATTCTCTGTCACCAATTTTGACTTTTGTTTCTGCGTTCGACTGAACTACTGCTCTTTTAATTGCTTCCTGACGTTTGATCAGGTCAGAAACTTTATCATAATATCCAGTAATAATATTCTCTGCCTCTTTAATTGTCACTCCATTAATCTTTTGATTAGAATGTTTATTGGTCAAACAGAATGTTGCATCAACTGTTGCTTTCTCGATTCTGTCACCAATAATTTTCAGTTCTGCAAGGGCTTTGTGAATGGTCATAGTCTCTTTCGTCATAATCTTATTCTCCTTTTCTCTAACTCTTTAAAATATAAACTTTACAATTATTTATTCTCTTCCGAGAAATAGTTGTGAATGGAATCGAACCATTTCCTTAGCAATTGCTATGTTCTGCCAATGAACTACACAACTACTGCTTATATTCAACAAGATTCGCTATGTCTTGCTCGTTCTCTTATGAACTGCTGCTTCTGTTTTACCAGGCAGTATCGCCCTTGTTCCATACGCTTGTATGTACTCTCTATTTTTCAAGTTAGGCTCCACCCATATTCATATGGGGTCGTACGTTAAGTTTACCGTCATTCGCATCTGGACTCATGTTTATTTATTCTCTAATAAAACAAGGTGGGAATTTAACATCCTCATTTTTATCATTGTGTAAGAAATATATGAATAACAAACCATCTTTTACTTCATATTTAATTTCTTGATATTTTTTTGGATCTACGATTTCACGGACATCTAATTTTGTTTCATATAAAACTTTCTCATCTCTATAAAAATCCAAGGAACTTACATACTTATATTCTCCAGTGATTGAGATACAATAAACCTTTTCTTCTTCAATCCATATTTTATCAAATACATAATCTCTTACTGGAATTCCAAGTGCTTTAAAAATTAATACTTTTGTTCCATCCGCATATTTCATTTCTGCAACTGGTTCATCATTTCTTGAAATATCATACGATGAAACTTTCGTTTCTTCTTTTGGTCTTAAAACCAGATTATTATTTTTATCAAATTCATAACTAAAATCTCCAGGAATAGAATTTAATGTCATATCCTTTTATTCTCCTTTACTTTTTGAGTAACTTTGTAATTTATTTAATAACGGCTTATATAATGTCTCTCGTTCATCAGAAATAATTTCAACATCATTTTTCAACAGCTCTTCAACTAAACCATTTTCATTAAGTACATGAATACTTTCTTCATAAACATCTAAAATGATTCCACAAATTCCATCTTCATCTTCCACAATCAATCCAGAATAAAACTCTCTTCCTTTGTAAATTTCCCAATCATTAGCAAAGAAGTCATTCTTGTTAAAATCAATTCGCAAAATATAACTATTGCTTTCATTTGAAAAACATTTGTCATCAGTATTAAAATATACATATGCATTTTCTTTCCAAGTTGATCTTCTAATTTTTTCTCCATTTTTCATTGAGTCCATTGCTTCTGAAAAATTCATACTTCATTATTCTCCCATTATTTATCTTTCTTCGCGTATCATTGAAAACAACATTTCATTGCCAAATATCAATCTTATAAATGTTCAAATACTGTTCTTCCCAGTTTTATTATTCTCTACCATTCTCACTCACCAAATTTACTTTATAACCTAATTTCTTTTCTATCTCTGATAAGGTCATTGTTTGCTCTACTTCTTTTACAAAAAATTTATCATCTTTGATTCTTAGTTTTCCAAATCCCAAATCCGCATATAAAATTGGATTCCATGTAAGATAATCACTAGGAGATTCAATTTCGACTTTATTTAAAAAAGTTGGTAACTCAAGCTTTAAATAAACCTCTTCTGTTCGTCCTTTAGTTTTTCCAATTAAAATAACATCAAAATAATATTGCCCACTTTCCTTCTTTAGGTCGAATTGTTTAAAATTCGTCTCTTCATATTTAAGTATCATATATATTATTCTCCTTTTATATTTCCTGAAATGTATATGATTCTCCACATCTACAACATTTGATTTCTCCAAACTCTACAATTTCAGTTGGTGTAAAAACATATTGAAAATAACAACGAGGACATTTCTTTTTATGTTCTTTTACCCAGTCGTCAATTTTAATTTGACCTCGTTCCAAAATTGGAAATCCTCTTGTCAAATTTGCTTGCATTTCTTTCAATTTATTTTCCATTCGTTGTAATTCTTCATCTTTATAACGATCATCTTTTAATCTTTTATTCTCTTCGCGCAATCGAGCAAGAATATTTTCATTATCAATAATGGCTTTGTGTAGTTCATCTGAAATAATTTTTAAGTCAATCAAAATACTTAACCTCCAATTTACTGCCTAGATGAATTCAATTGAAAATCAACTCGTTTTTATGCAATTTAGTCATTACTTATTTATAATATTATCAGTCAATTACTTCGCCAAATTCATTTAGCCATTTCTCACAATCGTCTAATGCATCATCGTAAAATTCAAAGTATCTTTTACTTGGAGATATAAATTTCCCATTGTACGATGCATGGACCAACCATGGTGACAATTCTCTCACACTCATAAGTCGAAATTTATCTAACCGTCTTAATTGTTCTGTCCCCATATTTTATCATTCTCCTTTATGTAATTACTTTTTTTGGAAATACTCTGCGCAGCTGTGACACCACGCAAAGCTAAAATTATATAATTATTTATTATCAGTAACTACTGTGTCTAATTTTTCTCAAAAATAACAATATCATTTTCATAAATTACTTTTATGTTTTCAAATAATTGTTTTTTATACTCTGATTTAAATTTAGGGATATCATGTTTTCGTATTCTTTGGATATCTCTTTTTTCTATTTTCAAAATACTTATTAATTGCTTTTGAGAATTAAAATTATTTTCAGTTCCATCTTTATATATAATCTTATATTTTTTTGAATTAGGTTTTATAACACCATTTTTATACAATTCTTTTTTTGTTTTTGAAATTAATCTTTTTTGTTCTTCACTCATTGGCTTGTATACTCTATTTTTACGTTTTTCTAACATTATTTTTTTCGTTTTTTCCGTATGTTTTTTTCCAAAAAATGGATTATTTTTGCCGCATAAATTTTTACAATATTTTTTAAATTCTTCTTCCGAATATCCAGAAAATGTATTTCCACCGTGTCCACCATCTGCAATATTATAAAAAGTATCATTATGTGTGGCATTATTAATATCAATTATTTCTTTTTCTAATTCGTTTAACTCTTCATTTGTTTTCCCAAAAGCGACTATTACTTTGTAAAATGAATTTACACCATATTTATTTAATGCTCTTTTAATAATTTTCCCACTACCTAAATATGTTTCCCAACTTTCACCTTTTTGTTTAAAATGTTTTTGTCCAATATAACATTTCCCATTTTCTTTATTTATTGTTATATAAATAAACCCTATATATTTTGAGAAATAATCATTAGGCAAATTAAATAAATTAGTTTGATTCATCTGCGACAACTACCGATCCATTTGACTGGACAGTTACCCAACCGAATTTGTTTCTTGCTTCTGCTTCTTTCATTCTGATTAATTCATCTGTGATCGATGCACTAACAATTTTATTCGATTCTGCTTCGGCTTGTGCTTTTGTAATCTGAATCTGCGCATCTGTTTCAGCCTGAATTTTTTCAGTTTCTTTCTGTACTTTAATTTTTTCCTGTTCAGCTTCAGCCTGCTGCTTTTCCTGTAATGCGGTTACTCGATTATCAATTGCTTCTTTCAGTTTTTTATCTGGATGGACATCGATAATACTTGCGTCAAGAACTTCAATACCATACTTCTTTGTAAATTCTTCATTAAGATACTCTGTAAGTTCTGTGTTAAGTTTAGATCTATTTCCTGAATAAATATCCATCATAGAATAGTTCGTAGTGACTTCTGAAATTTTGGATTTAAGAACAGGTTTTACACGGCTTTCGATAATATCTTCTCCATCCATTCCTCTAAACTGCTTGTATGTATCAACCACAGTATCCGGATTATATCTGTAAGACATCTGAAAACTTACTGCAATACTTGCGTCATCAGAAGTTGCGACTTTGATTGAATCATCGCCTTTGCTTCCTTCTCTTTTATCCTTTGACATAACAAGAATCTCGTTGCTAGTTGAAAACTCTTTTACTTTTTTCATTGGTCCAACCCAGTTAAGTCCTGGTTTGAGAACATCTTTCTGTACACCGTCTTTATACGTATACACAATTCCTACTTTACCAGTTCCAATAAGTTTACAAGATTTTACTGTAAATGCTCCTCCGACAACTGCTGCTGCAATAATAATTCCTACAATAGCCTTCTTCATTATTTATTATTCTCCTCTTCGTCTTCTTTAATTTCTCTATTTGTTTTTGCTTCATCTTTTTTCATTTGAAGCCATACTTTGTTTGCAATATAAGCGATAATCAACGCTGCTACTGCAAATCCCATCGTACTGAGTAAGAATATTACCCACATAAGTTACATCACCTCAGTTCTATTTGTTTTAGAATCTATATAACAAAAATGGTCAAAAAAATAATAAAACCATTAAAGTCATCTACTTATTCTCTGTAACGCTCTCAAATATTTCCCAATTTTTACACATTGATTCTACTGATTCATATGGACACCAAGCGGAACTATCTTTATCATACAAGCAAATACAGTTTACATATTCAATTTCGCCTGTCACTGGCATTCTTCTTTGAACCATATTCATTTTTGTATAAACGTTGTATACTTTTCCATGCTTAAAACCCATAGAATCTTTACCAATAAATCTTGCCTTCATATGACCACCTGCCAATTATTTATTCTCTTCCTTGTTCGATGAAACTTGAATTTCATCGGCAAAATTTTCCATTTTTTCTTGCTCAAATTCGCGTATATCGTCCAAATTTTCATTTTTAGACATCAAACCGCCGAGTGCAGAAGTAACTGCATCAGAACTCGAAATTGATTTGTATAACGCATCTGACACATCTATTATTCTCTTTGAAATAATTGATATCAGGATAAAAATTGTAATTAGTAAAATTCCATAAATGCCAAGTATCACATTCTGAATTATATGAATCATAACTCGCCCCCTACCTGATCCGCTGCGAAACATTCTAATTTGATATCACCAAGTTTATAATACTCAATTGAACTTCCATAACTATATTCTCCATCGTCTTCTAGAAAGCATTCTCTAAATCCAATCAACAAATCTTTATCTGGTAATTCAATGACTTCCTCAATCACAACATGTTTATATTCATTTTCTACAAATAAAGACTCATCTCTAAATTTATTCTCTACTTCATATGGAGTATATTGTCCTGGCTTTCTATATTCTAAAATACGATAAATTCTTTCGTCAAAATCATGCAGCCATGTTTCTAAATCTGTATTGCATCTTAACATTATGAGAACCTGCCTTTCGTAAAATCATATCCGTCTTTATCTTTTATGTACATTGGTTCTCTGAGTGGGTCACGCCATCTCTTTTCGTTATACGGATCTAATTTATCGTATTCAAGATGGTCATACGGAATTGTGATATCATGATCATCTTTTGTTCCTTCGGTTAAATATGTTTTCCCGCCAAATATTTTATCATGTACGCCTTCTGGAACATATTTTATGTATCTTGTTTCCTGTTGTTCACCCCAATCAATTAATTCAAATTGCAAACCTTCAAGAGTAAACTTACTGCCATATTCATCGTAAATTTCAATATCATCCGAATGATCGGAAATAAAATTTTTCATTTCCTCAATAGACTTATATGCTTTTTCATGCCATTCAAAGCATGGTTTCCAACCCAGACTGCGCTTCCCTATATGTATTTCATATCCAAAACAAGGAAAATCAACAATCTCATATTCTCCAGAAAAATATGTTTCTACAAGTTCCTTATTCTTTGTCATCATATAAAAATTTGTTCCCAATGTATCACCTTCTTCTTTTTATTCTCCAATGAAACGAATATTTAATCATAATACATTTCCATATTTGTATTTTTCATTGAGATAATAATTTTATTCGAATCTTCATCCCATTCACTTATAACTCTTTCTATTGTAGGATTTCTCACATCATTAATGCGAATTTTTATATCCTGTACGTCTTCCTCACCTAACTTTTGTACTTTTGCATTAATAACAATATCTGAAATATTTTTAATAATGTAGTCATCATTATTTAGCACATATTCACCTTTTCTTTTATTTCTATTTTCTTGTTTCTTGCACTCTTTAACTAAGTCATAAACATCATCAAATAAACTATCAGACATTTTACCACCTGTCATTTTCATTGTTTCTAAATGTGTAAGCATCAAATCTAAATCTAAATTTCTTTCACTATGTACGATCATTCTTTATCCTCCATATTCATCGTTTCATATGCATAATTTATTGCATCGCCAAAACATGTTCCTCCATTGTAATAAACAATTTCATATTCATATTCTCCATTTGTATTTTGATGAAGATGATATACATCTGATCCGCTTAATATTTCTTTCTTTTTTAAAACTTTAAGAAGATGCTTTTTATAATCCTCATCAACTACAATAACATATTTTCCATATAATAATGCCTCTAAAACTTCAGACCATTCTGAATAATAATAATCTACTGCAATTTCATCTTTTCCAATAACGTTTTCCTGAAGCAAAATTCGATGGCACATTTCCTCGAAAGTTTCTTTTGAATCTGGGTAAACTTCTTTAAGTTTTCCAGTATAATGTTTCATTTCACCCATATGTTTATTCTCCTAATTGTACTCGTTAAACACGATAAATTTATGCTCTGGATAAAACTTAGAACTTGATTTGATAAGACCTTTATTCTGCAAAGTAAAAATTTTTTCATCAATATCATAGTCATGATCTCTCGCATTAGAATTTGTCCATTTTACAGCACTATTTGTTCCGTATTCTTCCATCACGGCAAAAACATACCCAAGATAAGTATATGTTTTATTATCCGTAAATAATTGAATTTCACCTTCTGATTTGTAACACGTAAAACGTTCACCATCTTCAGTAAAATTCCAGTCGTAATTGAGTTTGTCTGTTTCATATCCAGTTAGATCGCAACCATAAATTACATATGTAGTTCTTTCTATGCTCATAATGTTATTCTCACCTCCATGAAATAGTTAATTCTACGAATTGAAATATCTAACGATTTGTTTTCCAATCCATCTTCCCATTGGTACAGCTACAGCATTTCCTATCTGTCTGTATGCATCATTATTAGTTCCACAAAATTGAAACCAATCCGGAAATCCCTGTAGCCTTGCATACTCACGAACTGTATATGGTCTTATTCTCTTTCCATCTTTAACCAGTCTCGTACCCTTATCTTTTGCATAATGCGCTACACAAGTTGGAGATAAATCATCAAGATCTGGATCAGAGATAATTGGTTTATCTCGATATTTTCCATTGATTCTGTTGTATACATACTGAGGGATATCAATTTCTGCATCTTTCTCAATAATATCTTTTAATCTAAGTGGCTTTTCATTCGGATACTCAAAATTAGTAAATGGTTTCTTACTACCAATCAAAATCAGTCTCTTTCTTTCCTGCGGCAACCACATATTTGCATTGATTGGACATTCAATTCTGACATAATAATCTGGTAACTGTGTCAATGCTTCCATTACTACTTTAAATTTTAACATTCCAGGTACGTTTTCTACTACATACATTTCTGGCTGTGCCAACGCAATATGTCTAAAGAAGTGTAGAAATAAATCATCACCTGTTCTTGTTCCACTTATATCTGCTGCTGTCGAATATTTTGTACATGGAAACGTTCCTACATATACATCTGCATCCTGCTGGTCTAACACAGTAATCTTTGTAATATCAGCCTCGTTGACTTTATGCTTGAAATTTTTTCTCAAAGTTTCACAACATTTCTTGTCAATCTCAAACGATTCTAAAATGTCAATACCAGCTTCTTGAATACCTAGATCCATTCCACCTGCTCCACTAAAATAACTTTTAGCTGTAATTCTCATCTTCTTTTAGTCCTTTCAATATCCACTCTACAGTCGGCTCATTCCAGCCATTTCCCATCATAGAATACCGTTTCGTATCACTCATTTTTCTTCCATTCACTGATACATCAGTAAATCCATCTGGTAAGCCTTGCAGCCGCTCATATTCTGTTGGAGTTAATTTTCTTGGTCTGCCATGATCCATAACAGATTTGATATGATAACCGCCGTTCACACATGTTATAGTGCAACACTTATAATCTGGATTGTAAATTCTTCGATTCATCTCCATCGTATTGACTTTTAACTCTGCACAAACACGTTTATTCATATCAATAATTTCAAAATCTTTTTTATAGAAATATTTCTCATCTACATTATTCTCCATGACATCTTTCAGAACTAATGGAGATTCTTCTGGCAATTCACCTAATGGAATGTTTGTCCAATAATATCTTTCACGACTTTGTGCGCTAAACAGCGCGCTGTTTACAAGACGAGGCTCTACACCAATACATTCTGTCATGGTTTTCAAATCCTCATCACTGCTTGGTATTACATTTTCAAACATGAAATATTTAGGCTGAATCGCCTTTAGACATTCGATAGCCTTAAAGAATATTTTGGATTTTCCTTTAAGACCATTATTAACTTGCTTATTTTCGATTCTACATTTACTCAAAGATTGGCAGCAAGTCGAAACCAATAACAAATCAAATCCTTTAAACTGAGTAAAATCCGCTTCATATAAATCTCCATGATGTATCACAAACGGAAAATGATACTTTGATACTGCTATTGCTTCTGGCAGTATTTCATATGTATGATATTCTTCTACAGGAATTCGTAACTGCTGCAACGCATATAACCCAGTTTCAACTCCTCCACATAGACTTAATACTCTAAGTCCTTTACTAGAATTTTTTCTTTCATGCGGTAGTCATGAATGCAGCATGAATACTGAAATAAAAAAACTAATGCGAAAGGAATTAGAAGTAATTCTAGATAATACGCTTGCGCAAGCCTTTGAAAAATAAGGTATTTGAATAACAACGAAGAAAGAAAAATTTTATTATAAAAATTTACAAATCAAATAATATAATGTAACTGCAACTGATGCAATAATAATAACAAGACTGTTTACATCTCCTGTTTTATCTACTGCAAATATTGCAACAATTGCAGTAACAATCCACATAATTATGTCTCTAATATATTCTCCCATATTTAGTTTCCTTCGTTTTGAAATTTGAGCGATCTGCTCATGAATTTAAGATTTCTTTATCTACTTCGATTTCTGGAATATCAACAAATTCTGCCAATAATCCGTTTTGATGGAACATTCTATCACTTTTCTTGACATCTTCTTTTAAAAAATATCTTAGTACAAATGGTAACATATAATTGTCAAGACATTTAAAATCATAAGTATATTCATCATCATGATTATATATTCTCTTTACATAACCATCTGTTCCATGAATTTTATGCAATGAAAACAATTCCGCTCTAAATGGAACAGTAAATTCTTCTTCTAATTTCTGTTCTGTTAATTCTTTTACATAATAAAGTTTGTGCAACTTATTAGTTCCACGCATATCTGTAAGGTCGTAAACAATTTCATCATTTGAAAAGAATACAATTCTGTCTTCCATGTGGTATTCTTCCATGGATGTTAGAACCTGATCCATAATGTATTTTTCATAAGTAATATGCCGCTTCGGATTACAATTTCCAAGTATTACTTGCCGAATATATTTGCTGTTTATAATATGTTTATTCTCTGTAAAAGTAGAAATAAATTCTTCCCATGTAGATGCATTATTAAACATACTGTCAAAAATACAGTCGCCGTAATATTTCAACGAAGAAAAATTTGCTTTTCTCATATCAATACTAATAAACACTTTCCCATCATTCGATGGTTTAAAAATATCTTTCCCTGGTAGATCCCTATGTGCAACTGCAAATTTATTCATGTCTTCTGTATTGAATTGCTGATATGCTTCTGAATCTTTTATACTTAAGATTGCAGCGTCTTTCACCTTATTATATTCTTCAAAGTATTCTTGCTCATTATTGTATTTCTTCAATTCATCTACGAAAATATTCCATTTGTTCAATGTGTTATAAAACTTATTATATAAAATTAGTCGTAATGTAAAATATGGTTCTTTATATAATCGTAATGGAATATTACAATCTTTACAGAAACGTTCTTTTAATTTATCAGAAATATCCATTAAATATCACCTCTTACAATTCTTTCATTAACCGACATCTTGAATTCATTAATTCTTTTATAATTTGGAACATCTGGCAATGACGTATTTTCTTTTGCGTATTCAAATCGTTTTTCATATTCATTTAGCAAATCATAAAATTCAGAGCGAGGCTGACGATTACCATCTAAATATTCTCCATTTCTAATGCTCATAAGAAGATTATGCTCATCTTTCCTGTAAGTAATAATCTCCTCCTTCTCAAGAATATCAATACACATCATATACAAACGAATTAAATGCGCCATGTGCTTTCCAAGTTTATCCTTTTGAACAGCTTTTTCGTTACGTTTTCCAAATTTATTATAACTACTAACGATTGCTTTCATCTCATTCCACATACCTGTCCAGTCTCTAAGTGGGTAATGCTTCAAATTAATATCCATAAAGATTTCACTGTCATATCCAGGTTGACTAGATTCGTCTGTGTATAATTTGATATTGCTGCTGTCATATGGAAAGTATCTTCTTTTATATTCATACTGAGCGTTATTTATACTTTTGAGAATATACTCTTCGTTCTGTTTTTGTCCGACCAATCTTGTTACTTTGTTTTCTATCCTTCGCAATTGATTAGAAGCATAATTACCAAATGTGCATATACAAATTTTTGAAAGAAACATCTTTTTATTAGCTAATAATTCTTGACCAATATTTGAAAGATATAAATAATGTTCTTGGTTTAATCCAAGAATCTCAATAACGTTCGGATTTTGTTTTGTCAACAATGTAACCATTTTATTAAAAGAATAAATAACTGTATCTGTGTTGTTATCATCAATTTGTTCGAAATCTTGATTAAGCAAAATTTCATCTTTACTGTTTAAAGATATTCCCCTTATATCTAAGTCCGATGTTCCATCTTGTTTTTCTATTCCATAAGCATAAGATCCACCAACTCCTAGTAAAATAATATTATTAGCAAGATGTCCATTTGTTTGTAAAAAGAGATAGTTTTCTTCTTGTAATATTTTATTTATAGGTTTTTTATTGATCAAAATCATCATAATACCTCCATATAAATCCACCAGCTGTCTTTTGCTTTTTGTTACATGTAGCAATAATATTTTTTATATTAGTTTCTTTAACCGCTTGAGCTATACTATCCCATGTCTTAATTAAATTCATATTTTTATCATACTGATTAACTTTTTTATATGGTTTTCCACTCTTCTTGTATGAAACTAAGCCAACATCATCACACATATCAATATATCTCCATTGAAATCCACCAGCTGTTTTTCTTTTTCCTTTTATACAATCACATATATGACTACATTTCAATTCTCTTTGGGCTTGTTGAATGCTTGAGTATTTATTAATAAAATTACCTTTAGTATCAAATTGTGCTACCGGTTTAGACATAGTTTCAATAACTCTTTTGCCATTTTTTATATTGGTTTCTTTAGTTGTCCTTTTTGCATCATAATTACACCATCCATTAATAGCACCTTGTTTTAATTTATTTTTCACAGTATTATAAGAACAATGGAAATAATCTGCTACAAAATAAATACTTTTAAATTCATTATACTTTTCGCATATTAACTTTACGTTATTTGACAAAGCATATTTATTACATTCATCCCATTCTATTTCTTTATAATTAAAATTCAATATAATTGGTAAATTACTGTTGCATATTGAATTTTTAATCCAGTTCATATTCGATTCTTTAGCATTAATTACAATATAATTGAGTATATTGTTCTTTAATGCCATCTCTTTTTTATATTCATCATTTGCAATTTCCTCATAATAGTGCCTTCCTCCTAAATATGAAAAATCCGATGAAGAATAATGCTGTTTTCCATTAACTTCAACAATACAATTATATTCAGGAATATAAAAATCATATTCTTTATTATTCGACCATTCAAATTTTACATGTATTTTAAATGGTATATATAATTGGTCAAATAAATTACATAGAAATTTTTCTCCGTAACTCTTGTTTTTATTGCAATAAGGACATTTATTAATACGATTTTTTAATTTTGCAGGACACATATCGAATTCTTTTTTGCAATTTTTACATGTCCATTTTAATTTTTTATTAGTATTAGCTGTATATTTAAAACCATCTTCATAATTAGAAAGAAAATCTGCCAGTTCTGGATCTGTTGTCCACATGTCGTTAAAACCTTTTAAAACACGTTTTCCGCAACAAAATGGACAACCTAATTCCCCCGTTGAAAACACGTTACAAGGTAATGCTAAAAACTCATGACCACAATTACCTATAAAATAATATTTATTTCCTGAACTAATATTTTGTATTTCTATATTATTTTTACTTGAAAAATTCTGAGGATTATCTATTAAATATTTTCTTATTTCTTCTATTTTAATTATAATCACCTCTCCCACCAAGCGTAAGCAAAATAATATTATTCCCAAGATTTTTATTGGTTCGTAAGAAATCATATTCTTCTGTTTCTAATTTTGCTTTAATTTCATCAACCGTCATTTTTATTCTCCTACTTATCATCCAAATAAATAATATGTCCTGCTCTCGCACGAACACCATTTATATAACCATTAAATCTACCTGTATAATACCAAGAATAAGGGCTGATACCTTCATTCATTTTCTCTGCTAATTTATCAGCAATTCTTTGGTGCTCATATGCTTCGTTTATAAAAGATTCTTTTTCTGAATCAAAATGTACTGATAATGCACAGTCCATATATCGTCTATATTCTTGTGATTCATGTATATATTCTTTTATCACATTTAACATTTTAGGAATATTTTCTTTTAAAATACGGCTATCACCTAGCTCATTCGGAAACATTATAATCAATTTTCCATTCATGTAATCAAAAACCTCTTCCCAATATATATTATCCGGAAGTTTTACCCATGATAGGTTAGTTTCAGTATTCATCATTTTCGTCCTCTTTCCATGCAGAACTCATGTAAAATTCCTGTGTTATTGGAAATGAACAACATGGAATTTCGCAAAGCTGATTAATGATCCTTTGAATCTCTTCTTTATTTTCCAAATAAAAATCAATGGAATCTTCATATAAGTTTACTTCTGCCCCTATATCCTCTTCTATATTTTTTCATATAATTTACACACTCTTCTTTTTCTGTTATTAATTACTTTTTGCAACTCATCCAAGTATGTTTGTGCTGCATTAACATCCATTTTTTTAATATTGTAAGGAATAAGAACGCAGCCACAATGATCTAACATTCCTGTTTCAATACAACGGTTATAAAACTTAACAGCTGTGTCAATATCAATACGATCAAAATTAGGAATAAAGAAAATAATATCTTGTTCAGTTGGGCGGAGCATCTTAATATATATCAAATTTCGCTTCATCCATTTTTTCTTTTGCCGTTTGTTCATCTCTAATCCTCATTTTTATATTTTCTCTTAAACTCTTCTGTAATTTCTTCAATACGATCACAGATAAAATCTCTTACCGAAACACATTCCCACACTTCACATGCATGTTCTTCAAAGTAATTTATTAGTCTTCCTGCCAGTTTATCTGCAACTGTATTGTAATTATATTTTCCATAAACTACATCAGAATAACAATTCTCCTGATATGGACATTTCTCTGAAGAAACACATTCTCCACCACAATAACTGACACAGCCATTATTACCGTATTGATTTTTACATAAGAATTTCTCGGTTATCAAATTTTCACCTCATGTACTCTTGCTTTTATTTCTTCAGATGATTCAAAAATACCATTTTGTATACTTATAATTCGTGGGACCAGTTTAGTATAAATTAATGTACTCTTTTCATAGTCTGAAATATCTTCGTCAATTATGCATCCTGTAGTTTTAATTCCCCTTTGTCGCTCATTACATTTTATTACTTTCAAATTACTATGCTTTAGAACAAAATCTACCTGGAATTCATTTTTACTTAATTGAAAATATCTTCGCATAATATCGTCCGGAAGTTCATCTACATGTTTCACAAGAATATCTTTTACTTTTCCCATCTTATCTTCGGAAGAAATCCAAACCACACTTCTAAAATATTTATATTCCAAACAATAATTTATCTGTTCTTTTATTCTTTTCTCTAATTCTGTCATTAATCTTCCTCGTATATTGTATTTGTAACACACAAATTATTTGGTATTTCAATATATTTCCACATAATAACATTATCTATAATTTCGTCATCCGATGAATCGAACCATTTTTGTGTTGACAAATTGATATATGAAACTATAGGTATATTCCATCCGTCTCTTAATACTAAAACATTATCTGAAAAAGAATGTCTATAATTAACGAATGCATCTGGCAAATCACTAGAATCTATTCTTAGATTATGCCATTTGTATCTTTCCAACTTTTCCAATGCTTTAATCGCTTCTTCAATTACGTAATCTTCTGGATCTTGGTATACATATTTAATACCATATGTTTCAGGTGGACCACCTACCATTTCTGCATAATCTACCCTTGGGCCAAGCATATTTTTAAGAAGTTCAATGGCTACCTCTTTATCCATACTTACCACCTCTCTCGTTTACATCCACAGTCAGGAAAGAATCCTTCTATATTATTCACAAACTTATCCCAAATACATACTCCATGCTCCAGATCATTCATCCAATTAATCAGTTCATGCAGCACTTTAAAAAATTGTTCATCATTCTTTGCACTATAAACAAAACCAATATCGAAGGCATCTTGATCATGAATTGCTATACAAATCTGATAATCTTTCCACATAGTATCATAACCGTTTTTATATGCAATTAAATGAATCCAAGGTTGTCCAAAGAAAGCAGATTTGTTATCAAAATGAAGAATTCCTTGTGCAGTTAAATGTTCATTATTATATTTCTTAGTATGTAAACAATACCTTTTAATCTCCATTTTATTTGCCCTTTAATTTGTTTGTTATTTCTTTTACTTCTCTTACGATTTGATATGGTTCGTATGTATAATATAATTCATCTGGCGCGACACTCATGAATTTATCTTCTATTGCCTTAGATACTTCATCGATAATCTCATTGCGCACCTGTACGTTTTCGTCTTTTCTTTTCCAAAAACTATTATGATGTTCCAAACAACTATGGCAGACCCATGGGTCATAAATACGTTTATCTTTTAGTCTCATCCAGCCACATTCTTCTGGACACCATTTGTCTTTTTTAGAATCCAAAATTTCACCACATACATGACATTTGCATCTATGTCTGCCGCTATTCCATCGCTTATTTTTAATTTTCAAAGCATAATTATCTATATCACATAGAAGACGGGTAATTGGATTTTTACTCATAGTAATTTTCATTTATATATTCCCCTCTTAAATCGCTACAATTGTTGTGCCATCCCCAAACAATGTTCCAACTTGCAATAATCCGAATGCTTTATGTATTTCTCCATTCAATACAAGTTTCATATTTTCTGTTGACTGATTTTCAATGCATTGATTTATTTTTGCAATTGCTACTTCTGGAGAACTTGCGATAACAAATAAAGAATATGTTCCTAATGATGTATTCCATTCATCATTCTTGAAATATTTTCTACGCAAATCCACAGTATAGAAATCCATTTACACCCAACTCCCTTCCACAACAACTGTAAGCCCATGTGAAACTCCTTTATCTGGATTATTCCATTCTTCAGACCTAATAACTTCTTCGTCCAGATCATAACTGTCTCCATCTAAAGAAATAATTTTACCATTTTCTGCTTTGAAGTAACCTGCGAAAATATCTTGATCTTTCCACGAAATTCTGTAAGAAACATAATCGTAATCCTTGTTCTTAATCAAATCTCCAATTACTGGATATGGTTTAGTATAATTAATCATAATATTTTTCGTCCCTTCCTTGATTTCTTTATAAGTTTTTGGTTTGTAGTTTATCCATGGCATCATAGCTCCTACATTATAAGCGTATGGTTCTTTCTTAAACTTCTTTATATCTGGGTTATCTTTATTTAATTTTCTAACTTTTTCACGAAGTTCTTCCAGAGAATTCTGGTAGATTTGGTCATCGAAATTACCATGAGTATGACCGTATAGAAGGACAGTATCTTTATAGCATCCATTCCAAGAAAAGATTGGATAATGTGAAAGAACAAGTTTTTGATTGATTCCATTGAAGTTGTCTATTGCCTCAAGATAATCATAAACATTTGTAAAGAGCTGCCTGATTCGATTATCTTTAATGCCATTTGAGTCATGGTTCCCAAGCACTAAAATGCGCTTTCCTTTAAGGCGAGAAATAACAGAACATAAATATTCATTATCTTTATTGTTTCCACATCTTCCAATATCTCCAAGGATATATACAGTATCATTATTGTTTACAATCGAATTCCAATTCTTTACAAGTAGCTCATCATAATCCAATGTTCTGCCATCAAAAGAATTTACACATCCAATATGTAAATCAGAAATATAATAATTCATATTTTTATTCTCCTAATAATTCTGGATTATCAAATTCATTTCCAACAATTCTCCATACTTCAGGATTCCAATTTTCCATTAATTCAGTATTTCCTTGAGAGATTCCTGTAACATTTGATTTCGGATTCTTTATTGTGTAAATCATAAAAGACTTTGATTCTTCAAACCAATTACATAATCCATAATAATTATATTTTCCATCATAGTAATATGGATAAAAATTTCCTTCTAATATATCGTGCTCAAAAATGACCTTTCCATTTGTGTCTTTTAATCCCGTACACTGACAAATTGTTTCATGGTCAATTTCACAAAAATCTATTTCGTTAATATCCCATTCATCACAGGCTGTTCCTGTGTACTCATCAATTACTAAACCACCAACAAAAAATCTTTGTTCTTCATCTGAATAGCCATTGTCAAACAAATATCCTTGCGTCCACCAATCGTCTTTTGGTAGTTCTCTCCAATTCTTTTTCTTTGCTTTGTAAAGAAATCTATTGTATTCCATTTTTATTTATCACCTCCAAATAAAACTAACAATTCTTGTTAATGTAATCGACAACTTCATTTACTTTCAATGCAATTGTCCTGACATAATACCATACATCATGGAAATTTCCATCATCTTTTAATTTTTCTATTTCCTCAGGTTCTCTATTAAATACTTCTTTATAGTATTCGATGTCTTCATCGGATGCATTTTTAACTTTTTCAATACAACTTTGTAAAAATTCTAACTTATCATCGCTACTCATATTTATTCTCCAATTATTTCGTTCTATTATAATCCTGAACTAAGTTTCCACAGCATAAAGGCAGCTCCGCTTTTGCAGCCACATCCACAATGACTTTTAATCCACAACTCTCTACCTTTTCTTTAATCTTATTCATATTTTCCCAGTTCCACTGGATTGCATCTTCAAGTCCATGTTCTTTTGTCGCAGTTGTAGTATTTAATGGTGTAATCTTTACACAAAATACATCTGGATCAAGACCATATAATTTATTTGGGTCAAGTTCCCAACCTGCCCCACAAATAAAATTCAAAGTAATGAGTCTATTGTTATTTGGCATATTATTAAATTCCTTTTTCATCTCTTCGATTGTAACAACATCAGCTCCGCCAAATAAGAACTTTCTTTCATCCTCATTCGTGCTATTCGTAGAAATCTGAATATGCATAAAGCCATCAAGATATTCTTTTACAGACATCACTTCTTCTTTTAGAACGTCAACTGGATTTTTACCAAAAACTTTTACTTTAGGAAGAATCGTATTGTAACATGGCAAGAATGTAAAACCATTTCTGTAATTTTTCATATCTCTCATTACCTGCAAAATATTTTTCCAGTTATATTGTGGTTCGCCCATGCGTGCAAAACCAACTTTAATTTTGTTACTTTTAGTAACCTGCGGATGCTGATTAAATACGAACTCAAGCTGTTCCCACATTTCTTCTGTAGAAAGATTTCCGTGAAAACCTAATTCCGGAACCAAACAGAACTGACAATGCTGCGGGCATCCATACTGTGTGCTAATTGCTGTAAGCCATTTTTCTTCAAAAGGAACAAGATTTTCTTTAATTAAATTTACATTATCTGTCATGATAATTTCCTGAGACTTTCCTTTTGTTTTTACATCTTGCATCGAAGTTGTTTCAATATAAAAGTCTTTATCTTTGTTGTAAAGAACATATACGCTTCCACTTGGGTATGTATATTCTTTTACTAATTCAAAATGTTTCATTTTTTATCTTCTCCTTTGTCTCAAACAAAATTTTATAAGCAGCACTTAAACCCGCTCTATCATCCAACATAATATTGTAATAAATTTTATTGCCTGTAAATGGAATATATGGCGGTGATTCATTTATGTAGTCGATAATAATTCCAATTCTTTTACATTCATTTTTCATAAATTCATATTTACTCTTATCGCAACATGTGCTTAAAATTAATGTACATCCCATACCTTTACATTCTTTTAACAAGGCAATTACTTTATCATATGTATAGCCATTACTGTAATAGTCAAATATAGTATTATCAAAATCAAATGCAATAATTATTCCATTATGTAACTTCCAATTCTCATATAATCTTTCTATGCACATGTCGTCATCGCGATATGGATCAACCACAATACTGCTCGATTTCTTCATATTTTTTCATCCAAACTTTTCGATCCTCTTCTGTATAACCAAAGAAATACGGATATAATTTATTATTTGTTGTGAAATAATAGTTATGATATTCTCCATCAGGGAGAAACATAACACCTGGAATGTTAATAGAATCTTTGACTTTTAAGAAATTCTGATATGCTTTTTTATTTCCAAACATCTGACGGAATGTAATCTGTTTAACTCCAATATTATGTAATTTATTTATATATTCTAGACAATCTTCCTTTGACATTCTTTCATTAAGAACATTAATCACTCTTAGTTTTGTCGTCTTTTCTATATCTGGAAGCATGTTTCCCAACTGTTCCATTGCTGCACTATCATTTACTTCAATACTAAGAGCAATTTTTCTAAACTTACTAATAAGTCTCATATTATCTGGAAGAATTCTTGTATGAACATCTAACTTTTTATTGTGTTTAGTTGCTAATTCATACATATGATTGTAGAAATCCATATGGTATCGCCAATGATAAAATGGATCTCCACCTCCAGACAAATTAACTGTTGGTGCATTAGATTCCGAAATACACTTTTCTAAATATTCCCAATCAATTTTTTCTTCATCAGTTACTGCGTTTTGAAGAATTGGGTGATGTTTTGTAATACAATACTTACAATTGCAATTGCATCCAAAATTTGTAATTACAGTAAAACCTTTATTTTGTTCTGTATACATTTCAAACTCCTTTTATCCAGCAATATTAAATATGTTCATATCGATATAAATTGGTTTATCTGGAGAATACCCATTTTTAATTCCACTCTCATATTCTTTCTTCATATTTTTATTCTTTTGTTCAGCATATTCTTTTAACTCTTGCACTACTTCATCATCATACATAACACCAAAATCAATAAAATAATGAAGTTTTTGTCCAAGCGAACGGTTTTTATTTGCTTTCTTTGTTTTTATATCTTTCTGACTTTCATAATATTTATAGCCATGAGTGTTTTCTGCAAACTTTTGAGCTAATTCTTTATCTTTCCATTTACTATATGTATTTGGAATTTCATGAATTTCACTATTACCGTTATACGTATATCCTTGATAAAAATCTTTATGACGAATTACAAAAAGAATTTTGTTTTCTTCCAGAATAGAATTAAAAGATATGACGGTAGGTTTTGTAATAGATATTAAACCTTCAAAATAATCCAACGACATTCCACCAATTTTACCTTTATATTCTCCAAGATCTTCACTTCTATTAAAAGTTCCTATTTGACAAGTGAAATATCTCAACAGTTTATACTTATTATGATTCCCAGATATATTCATAATTTTATGCATTTCTTCCGAAGAAAGATCTGCAAAAAATTCATTCCCTTTATAATACAAAAAAGATAAATCAACAACATGTTCATTTTTATTAAATGAGTCTAATATTTTTACATAACTATTCTCTGTTAATTCCATAAACCCTCTTTTAATTGCTTCTAATTCGTATCTTCCAGGGACTCTTTTAAAAATAGAATAGGCGATCATATTATATGTAACAAAATATTCCGTTACATCTTTTTGCATAATATTTCTTAGTCCACACCAGACCGTAAATGCTTCATCTGACAATTCCATATTTTCTGTAACCTTCTTGACAATAAATAAATTGTCCATGTATTCGCTCCGTTCGTTCCAATTCTTAGAGTAAAAAACACAACATTTTTCTGCCAAACAAGCAGCTAGATTGAAAAATAACTCAACCAAATAACGCTACGTTTTACACAGTATAATTAGTAGATAATTAATCAGTAGTAGATAATAATCTACTCTTTAATTGTATTAAAGAAGTATAAAATTATTTTTACATTCTGAATAATAATCCTCTATTGATTTTCTTAATTCAGGTGTGTTTTTAAATAACCAGCAATTATATTTCGAATTGTATTTGTCTGGTACAATTTTTTCATATGTAAATCCTTTGCTTAATAAATAACTACAAAGTTTCATTCTTCTACACAAATACATTTTGTTTCCTCTTTTCTATCTGATTATTTATTCTCTTATTTATCCCTATAAAAGCAACGTTTCATTTTTATAATCCATGTACATATCTATCATTTTCAGTGTCATAAATATCCGCGAAAAATCTATGTGCATCATCAATGCATTTTCCTTCATATAATTCGCTCGTAACTTTATTCCATTCTTCCGAAAAATCTTCACATTCTTTTATATAATTTGATTTATATATTGTAGCTACAGCTACACCACTGTTCCAATTCCGTAAATATACTTCATACATTTTTATTACCTTAATTCTTTAAATAATTTAGTTTTCTTTATTTTCGATTTCGGTTTGTTGTTTTCACAAAAATATTTTGCTTCTTCTTCATTTAAAAACCACCATTTACTTAAAGAATCCATCCTTCTTCCCAGCGGAAAGTCTTCAAATGTAAGCATTATACCTTCCTCATAAATATGTACTGCTCTAACAGCTAATGAAAAATACTCATATGAATCTTTCATTTCCCTTATGTTATAGATTGTATCTCCAATATTTGGAATCCATATTTTTCTATCCTCAATAATGACTTCCACTTGTTACCACCGTTTCTTTTTGTCATATAATTTATTCTCTATTGAATCTTTAATATTATTCATCACCCAAAGAATATTACTATCATCATCAAACCACTCTTCTACAATTTCAGATAATGGCATTTCAATTTCGTCCAACTGTTCTTCTACTTTTTCTGTGATTTTAGATTTAATAATAGTCCTAATTTCATCATCCGTAATTGTACTCGCAGTTTCTTTAAATCTGTCTGCCAATGGTTTTAATGAAATATAATCAAATGTTTGGTTATTCATTTTATCGTCTCCATTCTATACACCTGAAAGAATCACATGTTTTTGTCCAACTTCTTCCATTTCAAATATTTCCAAATCCTTGTTCATTTCTAATATTTCTTCAGCACCATACATTCTATAATGATTGTCTTCTAGCTTTTCTGTAACTGGTCGCTGCAATATATTACCGCCTATCTTACCGCAAATTGTACAATATGATGCCGGTCTTACAGAGTAATATATTTCGCCACAATACTTAAACGGATATTTTATTAAACATCCTTTATACTGGTGCTTATGTTTAGTCTTTCTTGAAGATTTAGAAATGTTCGATCCAATTTTCTTTTTATATTTTGATTCTTCTTCGTAATTATCTAAATGGTCCATTACATATTTTCCTCTGTAAAAACAAGTTTTACTTTACATTTCGGACAATAATTATATTCTCCACGAATCTTTTTGTTACTTAACAAATCTATCCGCTTAAAACAATATCCACATTCGCACTGATACACAGGTGTTCCACCATAATATCTGTATTTAATTTCTGGTTTTATTCTCATTCACTTCACCTATTTTCGGTCCTCTAACGGAACGATCATATCTATATTTGTAAGAGTTTGTCTAATATTCCATAGTTCGTTGGTGAATTCTTTATCAACACTAATGATTCTTTCTACTAATTCACTGACTGAAATTGTTTTATTAGTATCCATCATATGCTCTTCATAGAACATATCCACATCTGTATTCTCATATAGTCCGGTAGACATCAAATAAGTTTTCATATCTTCTTTTGTCATTTCTGGTTTTCATCTTGAAATTCTGTTCCTTTTCTTTGCTTCTCTTTCATATCGTCAAATCCTTTTCGCACTTGATTACAGAACCATCTTCCATCTTTCTCACCAGATCCTATATAATTAAAACTGATGCCATTGACATAACAATATCCAATAAATTCATCGATATCATCAAGCTGCTTGAATTCTTTTTCTAGTCTTTTTCTCTGTTTATCAACCCATTCTTTTAGTTCTGCGATTAATTCATCTGAAGTTCCAACTGGTAAAATAATGCTGTCTAATGCTTTTAAATCAGATTTAATTTGATTCCCTTTTTCTAACATTTCGTCTGTCATTTATTTATTCTCCATCACTTACAGAGTGCCGTTTCCGTAACACTTTTTTATATTCGTCAAACCACTCTTTAACATAACCTACATCAGTTGAGATCTCATTGCCTTCTTTTGTAATATAATAAGAGTCTTTACTATTCTCTATTTCTTCTTCAATCACACAAATAATTTCTTCAATGAAATCTCCTTTTGTAGTATTTGTTTCGTTGTTCAATCCACTATCCCTCCAAAACAAATTTCGATTTCATATATTTACTTTCTATTTACCCATTCTTTGAATTGATCAAAATCTTCTTTTGACATTCTAATATCAGAATAATAAAAATCCTTTCCTCTGATGATCGCCCAGATTTTCTTTAGTTTATTTACAAAAGCAAATCCCTGTTCTTTATAGAAATTTCCATTCGTAAAAGCCATGAAAGCATAATCGTTATCATCTTCTTTATAAAGTTTAATATGGATGCCTTCATCGCAACCACAATTGCAACTTACAATTAATTCATCGTCTTTATATCCTTTTAGTACAGACATGTTTTTCTCCTTAAATTTTCAATTTCATCTATTGTTATTTCAAAGTAAGTAAAACTCTTCTCACCATAACATTTTTTAATTTATGCGGAAATAATTCTTTTGCATAATAACTATTAAGGAATTCATCTGCCTCAGTTTCTGAAGGATATCTTTCACAATGTTCAAAATCGTCAACAAAACACGGATATCCACCAGAATTCATATCAATACATAAAAATTTCCCATCTTCATTTTGTATCACAAAATACTGAATTTTACTTTCCATTTCTATTCTTCCTTCCCATCTGAAAAATCTTATGTCCAAATATTTTATAATATGGCGGTGTTTCAGGTTTGTATTTAAATATTCTCCATTCGATCCAGTCTAGAATTGGAATTGATATTGCCGATAACCCAGCCCACACAAGAGAAAATGTAGGACAAATCTGACCATTTAAATTCCATGGCATATTCCGGTAATCCCAGATAATAAAATCCTTATTTAATGTGACCCCAATATAGTATTCACAAGCTGTAATACATACTGTACATAATAAAATTTGTAATAAATAATCCATATCATAAGAAAAGAAATTATTAAATCCATCTATGAAAAGTACACCTGCAATACCTGCAAGACAGAACATACTCCAATGACTGCCGCGTTCGGTCCCTTTAAAAATAACTTCCATTATGTAATAGATACTTCCGCAAAAGAGAAAAATAAAAATCTCTTTTAGAAAAATATAAATTGCTTTTTTTAATTTACTTTCCACATTACGCTCCTTTATTCCGCATCAATTATAATTGCATTTCCCAATCCCAAATAAATATTTGCATCTCCTAAAATACAACAAGTTCCATTGTTTGGAGCTTCTATTGTAATTTGTGTATTTGGATATTTTCTTTTTAACTCATCTAAAGCTGAAATAACTTCATTCGTCAATCTTTTATGTTGCTCATCATATGTTTTAGGACTATCGTCTCCATTATCTTCTTTCATAGATAAAATTCCTTCTATGTAATTGATTGCATCTCTTGTTAACTCGTATTTTTCTTCGAGTGAATTGCATGATTGTAACCAGTCAATTACATCATTAATTCTTCCATCAATTATATTCAAAATTTTTTCATTTAACTGATTCATTATTTCTCCACTTCCAGAATAAACATGTAGCAAAAATAGAAGTTGTCTACTTCGCAACATGTTTATTCTCCATTATTTTGTTTTATAAATAAGTTTAGTGATATAAGCGTCTGATCAGACTAATTTTGAAATTTATTTTTAATCCTGAGAATTTAGCTCTGCAAAATTTTCAACAAAATCTTGCTCTGTGTAGAGTCCAAAATTGCCTTTATTATTTACAGTAATATAACATCCAATTTCTCCAAGAAGCCCATTCAATTTAACATAACTTCCATCGAAACAGGCGGTTACATTCTTCTTGAGGAATTGAGAAATCTCATAGATGTTTGACCCATTCCATTGAATAGCCAAAGTATATGTATCTTTTTTATAATACCTCTTAGTCATTTTTCTTACTCTTTTCTTTCGACTGCTTTCTGTTTCCAGCTTTGCGTTCCTTTTCCTGTTCGTTTTTAATTTTTCTGAGCATTCCACCAAATTTTCCAATTTCTTTACATGTGATTCCCATAATTTTAATCTCCTTTTCTTTTATATATTTTTTATTCTTCTACAAAAAGATTTTCTGCATCTTCTTCTGTAAGTTCAATATCCGATTCAGATTCATGTTTTTTAATTTTTTCAATTTCTTTCCACGCCTGAACATATGCTTCTTTCTGCATAGCAATCTGCTCATTGCGCTTTCTCTCGGCTCTACGTTCTTTCTGTTTCCAACGTTTTTCTCTCTTACGCTGAATCATAGTTGCTTCTTCTTCGTCAAGTTTCTTTAACTCTTCCTGACATTCATACAATTTCATTGCTGCTTTTACTTTTGCAACAAATTTCTTTTCCATGGCAAGTTTATCTGCATAAAGTTCGATATATTCTGATGTATATTTCCCACAACATTCATCTTTTGCATAGGCAAGATAAATTGCACGTTCTAACGAAAATGTATCTTGATCATCACATACCATTTTATATTCTGATTTCCAATGAGAAAACATCGGATTTATTTTAATTTTAACTACTTTGTTTGAAACAATTACTTCAATCGAATTAATTCCAGAAGCTACCTTATATTTGGCAATCTTTTCCTTAAGTCGTTCTCTTTTTGTTTTCTGTTTTGGCTGTGTTGGTTTTGTCTCTCTTTTCATTTCGTTAATCTCCTTATCATATTTATTTATAACATCTTTTACCGATTCAAATTGAATTGTATAATTCAATATATTATGAAACGTTTCGTCAGTTATTGAACAATCAGAAAAATCCGATGCTACTTTTGAAATTAAAGTTTTTTCTATTTTTCGTGCTGGTTTAAAATGGTAATCCGGTTCGAACATTTCATCACACCATTGCCATACATTATTATCTTCTTTGATGTTATATATATTGTCATTTATTGCATCAATTGTTACAATAGAATTACAATATTTTTTCATATAACCAACAAAATAGCATCCTGGTGTCAGGATATATCCACAATCTGTGCCAAATTCTTTAACCATGTCGTCCCAGTTTCTAACTCGGACTTTATCTCCAACTTTGTACTTCATACGTAATATTCTCCTTACACTAAAGATTTATATTCATTAAGCATTTCTGCTAATTCCGGATTCTCTTCTGCATACATTTCGTACTTCTTTGATTCATCCATGGCTTTAATCATCTTATCCATTTCCTTTTTGAGTTTCTCGGCTTTCTTACGATTTTTGACACGTTCATCATATGCAGTCGTATTGACTTTACAGATTACTTCGGCGCAGATATTTGTCGTAACTTCTTCAGGAGCAAGAATATTTGTGATTTCAAGTACGGCTCCACATCTGCCAGATACAATTATCTGATCACCAACTTTGTAAATATTCCCATCATCGTAAATTGCATAAGAATAATGCGAATTTCCCTGCTTTGTTTCTGCTACTGCATAATAACCTTTTAATGCTGCCATTGTATTAATCTCCTTTTCTTTTATATACTATATATTGTATTTATATACAATTATGTATGCTATATATTGATATTTTTCGTATGAAATGAATCTTTCATGCTATGTTTTGTTTCTATATAATTTTAGATGTACCTAAAACTGTATTTTCATCTAATTCAATTTCTTTCACGTTTTGTACCTATGTAATTTAATACAGTTCTAAAACCTCAAATCCACAGATTTTATTACACAGATTCTGGTGAGTGGCATAAGCCCTCACCTTTCAGGTGCAAAGCCACCTGCGGTAGTATAGTCTACCGATTTTTATATTTATGATAATCACATATTGACTTAAATAATCAGACTTGATATTATAAAAATCAATAGGATTATCCTATCTTAGTATCTGGGAACTTACATTTCTGTCGCCAAACTTTATGTAAGTTCCATTTTTTAATACAATTTTCTTCCGCATGTAGGACATCGATAAATTGTAAAACTTACTTCTCCACTTTCAGAACTGGCGACCAATTTAAAATTCCTTTTGTCTTTCGTTTCCAGAAACAAACTTATCTTACCATGAGTTCCTAAAGTATTGAAGAAAATTTCTGTCCTACTACTTTTATAAGAATTGAATCTATTCACATTGCAAGTACTACACATAGCTGCCGATCCTTTCCATTTCTATGTAATATTTATAGTCATTCTTTTCACAAAACTTCTGAAAATCCGACCAACTTTGATATATGTTTGGACTTGCGTTAGCTCTGTAACAACTATCTTTCTTCTTGCAATCTTTGCAACAACACATTGTAATATCTGGCATATCCATTAGTCCTCCTTTACAATATTTTTACTTGCTACCTTATTTACCGGATAAATTACTGGGCACTCTTTTGTTGTAACTACATCTGTAACAATAACTGGAGCTGTTCTCTTTTTGCTATAACAGAAAATCATGTCATCTGGTTTTACATTCTGTTTGAATTCTTTCCAAGAATCTCCATTCGGCACTCTCCAGATGTAAATCTTTTTCTTTTCATCTCCAGGATGCTTTCCATAAATATAAGTAGTAAGCTGATTTCTGTAAGTATCTTTATTTTTCATACACTTCCATTTCTTTCTGAGTTTATTACTCATTTGTACATCAGCTTCATAAATATTATTCTCTTTCAGAATCAGATACTGAACATAGCCATCTATTAAATAGCCATCTTTATTTACTACAAGATATCTATCCTGTTTATGATTTTTATTCCAATAATTACGACACTCTTCCATTTTATGTTCTGCTGGTTGCGTTTCTTTGAATGCATCTCTAATTTTGATTTCAGATAATTTTCGCTTCATTTATATATTCTCCCATCTTTTTAATTCGTCATTACATCTACATGTGTGGTCCTTTGCTTCATTTAAAGTATCGAAACAATTTTCTTCAACACATTCAATTCCATATGCAAAACCATATATGGTTTCATGTGTAATTTTTATGTATGTAATAGTTCTATGAAAAGTATGATATAACCCATCACTTTCTGTATAAATGCTTGTCCATACGGAATCTCCAACATCATATTTCGTAGTAATCTGCATTTATGCAACACCTACTTTCTGC
>ERZ808277.56-NODE-56-length-77989-cov-5.699233_pt1 | contig 77989 bp, 47 predicted proteins | sample MGYA00521240_ERZ808277 | MGnify/ENA primary metagenome ERZ808277 (study PRJEB31516, sample SAMN03275599) | gut metagenome | biome: mammalia-associated habitat; material: feces | host: Papio cynocephalus | place: Kenya | collected 2012-07-17 ... | reverse complement strand
CCCTCGCGCATGACGCGCGCACGCGAGGGTGAATCATTGTCAAAGTCAGGAAGGACGCCAATGGCCCAGTCATCGGCGCCGCCGTTTTTGTCAAAGGTGGATCAACGGGAGAGACCACTGACATCAATGGTAACTTTAAACTTAACAATCTTAAAGCCAATGATGTGATCACAATTTCCATCATCGGCTACGAGACAAAGGAAATCGTTTGGAACGGTCAGTCCAACATGGAAATCGTCCTCAAAGAGGAGGCCATGGCTCTCAAAGGCGTGACCGTGACCGCGATGGGTGTGGAACGCCCGTCCGAAAGCCTCACCTACGCCGCTGAGACTGTGGGAGGAAAGGATGTCAACGACATCAAGAGCATCAGCATGATCAACTCCCTCCAAGGTAAGAGCGCAGGTCTTGTCATCACTCCTAACTCAACCGGAGCAGGTGGATCATCCAAGATCCTCTTCCGTGGAAACAAGTCCATCAATGGTAGCAACCAGCCTCTCATCGTTGTGGACGGTGTGCCTGTGATGCAGAACATCACTTCCTCACAGGTAGCCTCCAATTATGGTGGAGAAAGGGATGGCGGTGACGTGATGTCCACGATCAACCCTGACGACATCAAGTCCATCACGCTCCTGAAAGGTGCCTCGGCGGCAGCGCTTTACGGTGCCGTAGCAGCCAATGGAGCCATTATGATCACCACAAAGTCCGCTGCTGAGGGCAGGGTTAACGTCACTGTTTCCAGCAACACCACAGCAGAAAGCCCGATGGTTCTGCCGGAATTCCAGAACACGTACGGTGTTTCTGACGACGGAACCTACAGCTGGGGAAGCAAACTATCCTCAAAGGCTCCGAACTATGCGAAGAAGTTCTACCGCACAGGATTCACAGCCAACAACTCGATAGCCATCTCAGGAGGCAACGACACCTTCGGAGCCTATTTCTCCTACGGCAATGTGTACTCGGAGGGCATGACTCCAGAGAACGAATACAGAAGCCACAACTTCAACACGAAGGTAAACTTCACCGTCCTGGAGAACGTGAAGATCGAAGCGAGCGCCAAGTTCAACAACCAGCACATTGAGAACCAGGCTGCCGCAGGATTCCTCTGGAACCCTCTTACAGGTGTCTACCTCTTCCCGAGAGGCGAGGACTGGAACTACTACAAGGACAATTATGAAGTCTATGACGCGGCCCGCGGATGCAACATCCAGAACTGGACCAACACAGGGCTCCAGCAGTACAGCAACCCTTACTGGACTCTCAACAGGCAGAAACCGGTCACCGACCGCAACCGTTACGAGTTCGGCGGCAGCGTGAGATGGGACATATTCAAAGACCTCTACGTCCAGGGCCGTCTCCGCTATGAAAGAGGCGAGGAGCATTTCGTGCACAACGCCTATGCGTCAAGTATCGCCAACCTCTACCCTATGGGCAGAATGAAGGACAACCGCTACTTCAGCGACCAGATGTACGGTGATGTCCTCGTGGGCTACAACCACAACTGGAACGACACCTTCTCACTCTCCGTGACAGCCGGTTCCAGCTTCACGCACAGCAAGACCGGAACTGTCGGCCTGTGGGCTGAAGGGACCCAGTTCACGTCTCCTGGAAGCGGCAACGTCTACTACCCTAACATATTCACTCCTAACAACTATTACGGGAATATGTCTTCCGTGGGCAAGGGTGATCACTGGAACACAGAGAAACGCCTGAACGCGGTGTTCGCAACCGCCCAGTTCGGCTATAAGGACGGTCTCTTCATCGACGTGACAGCACGTAACGACTGGTCATCGACCTTGGCGTTCACCGACAATGTCTCTTTCTTCTATCCTTCAGTTGGAGCCAGCTTCCTTCTGAACAAATTCGCCGATCTCGGCCCTCAGGTAGACCTTGTGAAAGTGCGCGCCAGCTACTCCATCGTGGGTAACGACGTTCCGGTCTACATGACCAACCTGCTCTACAGCCTTGGCAGCCAGGGTTCAATCACGGCTCCAGACAACGCTCCGTTCAGAACTCTCAAGCCAGAGATGACACACTCCATCGAGGCTGGTTTCGACGGCGCCTTCTTTGGCAACAGGCTCAACGTCTCAGCGACATGGTACAAGACCAACACCAAGAACCAGTTCTTCTCAGTCGCCTCTCCTTACGAGTCCGGACTGCGTAACCGCTACGTAAATGCTGGTAACGTACAGAACCAAGGTATTGAGATGACTGCCAGCTGGTACCAGCAGTTCAGCAATGACTTCAGCTGGGAGACTGGTGTCAACTTCTCATATAACGACAACAAGATCGTGGAACTCGTGGACGACCTCCCTAACGGTCTTACACTCTCCAATTTCGGTGGTGCCAAGATCATACTCACCGAAGGCGGTTCTTACGGAGATCTCTATGTCCGCCAGATTCTCAGGGACGAAAGCGGCAAGCCTCAGAAGAACGAAGCCGGCCAGCCTATCCTTGGCGACGACAACAACGACCAGCTCAAGTATGCGGGCAACATGAACTCCAAGGTCTACGCCGGCTGGAACAACACATTCCGTTACAAGAACTTCACGCTCTCTATGCTCATCGACGCCAGATTCGGAGGCAAGGTCATCTCCATGACAGAGGCGACTCTCGATGGATGGGGAGTTTCCAAGAGGTCAGGTGAGGCTCGCGATGCCGGCTCGATCACAGTTGACGGAGTCTCCTTCGACCCAAGGGCTTGGTACGAGACCACAGGCGCAAGCAACTTCAACTCACCTTACGCCAACGAGAACTACGTCTACAGCGCGACCAACATTCGTCTTCGTGAACTCAGCTTCGGCTATACCTTCCGAAACCTTCTTGGTAACGGAAAGAACGTGACAGCTTCCATCATCGGACGCAACCTGTTCTTCTTCTATAAGGACGCTCCTTGCGACCCTGATGTTTCAGCAGGTACCGGCAACGGATGGCAGGGAATCGACATGTTCGCGCTCCCTACCTCACGCAGCTTCGGTCTGAATCTTAAACTCAACTTCTAAACATTTCCACGACAATGAAAAATATTTTCAAATATTCAGTAGCGGCTTTGTTCGGACTCGGACTCGCAGCCTGCACGGGTGACTTCGAGAAGATGAACACCAGCGATGTGCAGGTGAATCCGGACGACCTTCCTATTTCTTCCCAGTGCGCTGAGCCGATGCAGTACTGCTACCCTCCTCAGCAGAACATGTTCCAGTTCTGGACAAACCTCACCGTGGATTTCTACAGCGGTTACTTCATGACTCCTAACGGAAACTTCTCTAACGGAGACATGGGTGAGAACAGAGGCCACTCCGGCGGAATGTACGAGAACCACTACCTCCACGTGTTCAACAACACAAGAAGACTTGTCAGCACATTCGAAGGCAAGGGCGAGGCTGCCCTGGCTGGTGTGATGCGTGTCGTTCAGGCGTACAGCCTTATGATGACAACCGATGTCTATGGTCCTCTGGCCCACAGTTCCATCCTGTCCGGTGAGTATGAGTCATATTTCCCGTTCGACAGCCAGCAGCAGCTATACCAGACCATGCTTGACGACATCGACAAGGCCCTTGAGGGATTCAACAAGATTTCCGACAAGGAAAAGGCAGATCTCGGCGCGTTCGACATCTGGTGCGGTGGAAACGTCGAGATGTGGAAAAAGATCGCCAACACCATGAAGCTCCGCATCGCTCTCCGCCTCTCCAAGAGAGAGAGTGAGATGAAGGCCGCCGGCTACGACCTCCCGGCGATCGCCAAGGCCGCCGCCGCCAACACTCTGGCCAACGGAGGCAAGGACATCATGATCGACAAGAGCCTTGAGAACGAACTCTGGCTGATGTTCGCATGGGGTGACTGCGGATTCAACGCCAACCTCGTGACTTTGATGTCAGGACTCAAGGACCCTCGTCAGCCTTTGTACATGGGCAAGAATCAGGGCGAGTTCACCACGACTGACGGCACAAAGGTCGAGAAGAATTCCGGCTACTACGGAATCCGTTTCGCCAGCGGACTGCCAGGCAAGCCGAACAACTGGGGCAACCTCTCATCATGGGTGGACAAAGACAACCAGAAGGGCATCTACACAGCTCCGCTTCCAATCTTCAAGCAGGCCGAGTCATACTTCCTTCTCGCCGAGGCTGCCCTCAGGGGCTGGACAAGCGGCGATGTGAAGTCCCTCTACGAGGAAGGCATCCGTGTCTCCATGGCCAACGAGCTTGCCTACAAGGGCAAGTACGCCGACATCAAGGAATATGCTGCCAACGCTGTCGAGGACTACATCAACGGCACCTCAACCCAGATCGACTTCGTGGATCCTTTCGACATAAAACTCAACACCCCTGCCCTCAACAAACTTTGCGTGAAGTGGGACAACGGCGCGTCCAAAGAGGAAAAGCTCGCCCGCATCATGACCCAGAAGTACATCGCTCTCTTCCCTCTCTCAACAGAGGCTTGGGCCGAGCAGAGGCGTACCGGTTACCCTGTTCTATTCCCAGCCTACGTGAACGAGAGCAACGGAGCCGTCACAACTGAGGAAGGCGTGCGCCGCCAGATCTACAGCAGCAACGCCGGTGACACCAACGCAGAAGGCCTCAAGACTGGAATCGAACTCCTCAACAAGGAGAACTCCAGCAAGACCGGCCATTCCGGCGACCAAGGCGGAACCCGCGTCTGGTGGGACAACGCCGACAAGGGAAATTTCTAAGATATTCACGAATATACCAATGAAGGGACCGGCAGCTTTGCCAGTCCCTTTTTTGTTGTGTCACGGAAACCGTAGGCTTCACAGACACCTGCAGCGATGTTGTTGAAATCATTGTGGAAAAATTTGGAAATAGGTGGAATAAAATGGAAAAATATTTCTAACTTTGTGACCAAGCGTGAAAGACGATAACTTATGATTACATTCATCGGAGAATATTCAGGCAAGATCGACGACAAAGGGAGAGTGGTTTTCCCTTCGCCGTTCAAGTCGTTGATGCCTTCCGAGGGTGATCAGAGGTTTGTCATAAAGAAGGACATCTTCGAGGAATGCCTTGAGATGTACACCTTTGAGGAGTGGGAACGCCAGTCCGAGGAGGTCAAATCAAAGTTGAATTTCTTTAATCGTGCTCACGCCGCTTTCTGGAGAGAGTACATGCGCGACCGGGCGATTGTCGAACCTGACGCGAAACTCGGACGCATCTCGATTCCCAAGAAGCTTTTGGAGTCAATTGGTGTAACAAAAGAGATAGTGTTCTCGGGCAACGATTACAAGATCGAGATCTGGGCCAAGGAGAGATTCGAGGCCAGCGGAATCTCAAACGAAGAATTCTTGAACATCGCCGGGCAGCTGTCTCAGGAGAGGTAGGAGGACCGGACGATGTCAGAATACCACACACCAGTGATGCTTGACGAGAGCATATCCGCCCTTGTCACCAATCCGTCAGGAACTTACGCCGATGTCACATTCGGAGGCGGTGGTCACACCGCCGAACTACTTTCACGCTTGAACGAAGACGGTCACGTCATCGCCTTCGATCGTGACAGCGACGCCATCAGCAACAGGATAGACGACCCCCGCCTGACGATGGTGCGGGCCGATTTCCGGTTCATACACAATTTCGTGCTCAACAAGGCGCACGAGACCACGGACGAGACGCTCAGGGGAAAGCTCACAGGCGGCCTGGACGGCATTCTGGCCGACCTCGGAGTCTCCTCTCACCAGTTCGACACGGCGGAGAGAGGTTTCTCCTTCCGCTACGATGCCCCCCTGGACATGAGAATGAACCGCGAGGGCGGGAAGACAGCCGCCGATGTGGTCAATGAATATTCACAAGAAGATCTCGAAAGGATTCTCCGAATCTACGGCGAAGTGGACAACGCCCGCAAGGTTGCCCAGCTGATCGTTTCCGCGAGGGACAAGGGCAGCATCGGCACCACCAGTGAGCTCGACGAGGCCATCAAGGCCGCCCTTCCTAAATTCGCCGAGCACAAATACCTTGCGAAAGTCTATCAGGCTCTCAGAATCGAAGTGAACCACGAGATGCGCTCCCTGGAGAAATTCCTCGAAGGAGCCGCGGACACCCTCAGACCGGGCGGCAGGCTGGTTGTGATCACCTACCACTCTTTGGAGGACAGGATGGTGAAGAACTTCATCAGGACCGGCAGGGCTGACGGCAAGGAGGAGAAGGATGTGTTCGGAAATATTCACGCTCCGCTGAAAGCCGTGAACCGCAAGCCCATCCTGCCTCGGGAGAGCGAGATAACCGCCAACACCAGGGCGAGGAGCGCGAAACTGAGGGTGGCCGAAAAGATTGAAGGAGGGCGAGAGGCATGACGGAATTGAGGAAATGGAAGTTCAGCGACATCTGGTCGTGGCTCAAGAACGCGGCTCTGGCGACACTCAAGGGAGAATTGCTGCTGAGACTGCATGTCAGCCGCTATTTCATCCACATAATCTACACGTTCTTCCTCTTCTGGGTCAGCATTTGGCTGAGTCTCAGGATAGAGAAGACGATGACACACGTGGAGGAAAACAGGAAGGCCCTCATGGATGTGGAAATATATCACGCCCAGAAGACCGTGGAGCTTGAAAGTCTCTCAAAAATGAGCACGGTCCAAGAGATGCTGAAAGCGTCGGGATCAAAGTTGACCATGCCGGAAAAGCCGGCCGACAGACTGAAATAAAGACATTATGGCTGCACCGAAACAAAACACCACAAAGAAGGAACGGGACAGAATCGGCATGATTCTGTACCGCTTCTATGCGCTTGTACTGTTCATCGGCGTGGTCATCATTGGCAGGATGGCCTACATCCAGTGGTTTTGGAAACCGGACGAGGACATCGCGAGATTCTTCCTCCCTCCAAGCACAAGAAGTGTCATCGAACCGGAGCGGGGAGCCATCATCGGCTATGACGGAAAGATTCTGGCGATATCGACGCCGATGTACAGGCTGGCGATGGACTGCACGGTCCGCAAAGACGAGTTCCGCGGCAAGCCGGACAGCCTGGAGAGCAACTGGCTCGCGAAAGCGAAGGCTTTCACAAAAGGCCTGGCCGCCGAGACAGGTGGCGACGCCGGTGAATATTACAGAAGGATAGTCACAGGAAGAAGGGAAGGTGTCAGGTACATGAAACTGACCGGCGACATAGACAGAGGAACCCTTCTGCGTCTGCAGAGGCTGCCGCTGATGAATGAAGGCCGGTTCAAGGGCGGAGTCATAGTCGAGAAAAGGGACTCCAGGCAGTACCCGTACGGGACACTGGCCAGAAGAACCATCGGTTACGTCAAGGACAACCGGAATCAAAAGGCGGATGAAAGAGGACGCAGTCATATAGGCATCGAAGGAAAATATGATTATGTCCTTCACGGCAAGGAAGGAGAAATCTGGCTCAGGCCTACCGACAACAAGGGGAAAATCCAGAACTACGACAGCACATACGTCAAGCCGATGAACGGCCTTGACGTGAGGACGACTCTTGACATAACCCTTCAGGACATTGTCGACAAGGCCATGAGAAAGCAGATGTCAGCCAACACCCAGATCGCTGACGGATGCGCAGTGTTCATGGACGTGAAGACCGGAGCCATCCGCGCCATGGTGAACCTGACAAAAAATCCCAAGGACAGCAGTCTGAACGAAGTCTATAACATGGCGATCGGCTACGGCGCCAATCCCGGATCCGTGTTCAAAACCACGACATTGATGACCGCGCTTGAGGATGGCTACATCAAATCCTTGGACGATGAGATTCCCAAGAACAACGGTGTGCTTTCAGGCTTCAAAAGAGACGTACATCTCAATGGCTACGACAACATTTCCATCCTGCACGGTTTCGAGATCTCATCCAACTATGTGTTCCGCTACCTTGCGATAAACAACTACTCCGATGACCCCAAGAGGTTCATGGACAAACTGTACATGTACAAACTCGGGCAGGCGTTCGACTTTGACCTCGAAGGACTGCGGGAGCCTGTCCTTCCGTCTCCTGACTCAAAGAGCTGGAGTTCGACGGATCTGGGCTCCGTAGCCATAGGCTACTCGGTCAGAGAGACTCCGCTGCACACCCTTACGTTCTACAACGCCATCGCCAACAAAGGCAGGATGATGAAGCCGTATCTGGTCGAGAGCATCGAGAAAGACGGTGCGGTGAAGACCAAGAATGGGCCAAGCGTTCTGAACGCTTCCATTTGCTCAAGAGCCACAGCGGACACTCTGCTGAGGGCTCTGAAGGCCGTGACCTCCGAAGGAACCGCCTATAGGCTAAAGGGAGCGAAACTGACCGTGGCCGGAAAGACCGGAACCGCAAGGCAGTCCCTCTCAAAAGAGGAAATCGAGAAATATGGAAGGGACCCGGAAGACAACAGCTTGACGGCTGACGGCAGTTATCATAATCTGGCCACCTTCGTCGGTTTCTTCCCTGCGGACAACCCTAAGTACAGCGCCATAATCTGCATGAACTCATGCCTGATAAAAGGCAGCCTGTTCGGCGGCGTGGGTCCGGCGGCGGCGATGCGCGAGATTGTGGACGCGATCTACACCCTCGATCCTGAGTGGGGAGAGGAAATAGCCGGCGCAGAGAAAGTTCCGGTGATGGAGACAGGAAAAGAACCAACCGCGCGGCAGGACATCAAGAATCCGGTTGTGCCCGACATCATGGGGCTGGGGCTTAAGGACGCGATGTTCGTCATAGAGAACAGCGGGTTGAGGTGTTCATATTCAGGGACAGGGCACGTCACATCACAAAGTCCTAAGGCCGGGACCAAAGTCGCCGATGGTTCAACAATAACGTTCACTTTGAAATGAGACTGGAAAGCATCATAAGAAACGCAGGGGTTATCGAGGTACGGGGAAGCCGTGAGATCGAGATCACAGACATCTGCAACGACTCCCGGAAAGTCACTCCCGGGGCCATGTTCATCGCCGTCAAAGGTCATGACAGCGACGGGCACGCATTCATCGGAAAGGCGGTCGCATCCGGTGCTGCCGCGATTGTGTACGAGGACGAAGAGGCTCTCAAGAAGGCTGTTCATGAATATTCAGGCAGCGCCCCGGCCCTCGTGAAGGTCGGAGACTCACGCCATGCGGTGGCGATGATGGCGGCGGATTTTTTTGGCAACCCTTCCGGAAAACTCAATCTTGTAGGCATCACGGGAACCAACGGGAAGACCACCACGGTGACTCTCCTCTATCGTCTTTTCATGTCGGAAGGATACAATTGCGGGCTGCTTTCCACAATAGCCAACTATGTGGGCACCAAGCGGCTGGAGACAGCCAACACGACAGCGGACCCGATCACGATCAACCGCCTCATGAGCGAGATGGCGGATGCCGGATGCGAGTTCTGCTTCATGGAGGTCAGTTCGATCGGCGTGGAGCAGGAACGTGTGGCTGGGCTTGACTTCAAGGTCGGGATATTCTCGAACCTCACCCACGACCACCTCGACTACCACAAGACTTTCGCTGAATATCTCCGCTGCAAGAAGCTGTTCTTCGACAATCTTCCGGCCACGGCCACGGCGATCACCAACGTCGACGACAAGAACGGCGAGGTTATGGTCCAGAACACCAAGGCGAAAGTGGTGAGGTATTCATGCAGAAGCATCGCGGACCACACGTGCCGCATCATGGAGGAAACCTTCGAGGGGATGCTCTTGAAAATTGACAGACGCGAGACCTGGACAAGACTCATCGGCCAGCACAACGCCTATAATATTCTTGCGATCTACAGCGCCGCGATCGCACTGGGAGCGGATCCGGAAGAGACTCTGGTGGCCATCAGCAAGCTGGAATCCGCGCCGGGACGTCTTGAGGTCATAAGAGGGCCGAGAAATCTTTCAGTCGTCATCGACTACGCCCACACGCCGGACGCGCTTGAGAATGTCCTCAAGACTCTCAAGGACATCGATGGAGGGAAAGAGTTGATTTGTCTGTTCGGATGCGGAGGCGACAGGGACAAGACCAAAAGGCCGGAAATGGCGAAAGTCGCCGAGGACTACGCCGACAGGATTGTGGTCACATCCGACAACAGCCGCACGGAGAAGACGGAAGACATTCTGGATGACATCCGCAAAGGTTTCAGTCCCAAGGGTCTGGCGAAAGCGGTTTTCATCGCGGACAGGAAGGAGGCGATCAGGACGGCGATCATGTTCGCCAAGGACGGAGGTGTCATCCTGCTGGCCGGCAAGGGGCACGAGACATACCAGATAATCGGAACAGAGCACCGCCACTTCGACGAGCGCGAGGTGGTTGCCGAAGTGTTCAACAGCATAAGCGGCGAATAGGAGGAAAAAGCGATGATCTACCATCTTTTTGAATATCTAAGGCAATACGACATTCCGGGACAGGGGCTTTTCAGTTACCTGTCATTCAGGGCGATGCTGACCAGTGTGACCGCGATGTTCATCTCGTTCTTCGCCGGGCGCAAAATCATCAGATGGCTTCAGCGGAAGCAGATCGGCGAAACTATCAGGGATCTCGGGCTGGAAGGCCAGATGCAGAAGAAAGGCACACCGACGATGGGCGGAATCATCATCATCCTTGCCATCGTGGTTCCTGTCCTGCTGTTCTGCAACCTTAGGAATATCTACACTCAGCTTCTCCTCCTGACCACTTTATGGTGCGGAGCCCTTGGCTTCACCGACGACTACATCAAGGTCTTCAAGCACAACAAGGAAGGCCTCCATCCGAAAGCCAAACTGGTTTCCCAGCTCGCGCTCGGACTCATCATCGGGCTTGCGGTCTGCTTCAGCGACGACATCGTTATCAGAGAGAAGGTTTCCGTGGTGGCCGGCGAGGCCAACGTGGTCAAGCAAGGCGATTCAGAAGCCCTGAACGTGGACACGGAGACGCTCGTGGCTCAGGACTCGGGATGGAAGATGAAGAATGTCATAAAGAGCACCAAGACCACGCTCCCGTTCGTCAAGGATCACGAGTTCGACTACAAATGGTTCTCGCCTTTCAAAGGCAGGTGGGGCTGGTACTGCAAGTGGGCGATCTACGTGCTGATGATCGTGGTTGTCATAATGGCCTGCTCCAACGGCACGAACCTCACGGACGGAATGGACGGTCTCGCCGCGGGGACCAGTGCGATAGTCGGAGTGGTTCTCGGCATCCTGGCATGGCTGGGGGGCAACCTGGTGAACTCCAACTATCTGAACATCATGTATATTCCAGGAAGCGGGGAGATAGCCATATTCATGTCAGCCTTCGTGGGTGCGCTGATGGGCTTCCTCTGGTACAACTCTTATCCGGCACAGGTGTTCATGGGTGACACCGGCAGCCTCACGATCGGAGGCATCATCGGAGTGAGCGCTGTCCTTATGAGAAAGGAACTGCTGCTTCCTATCCTTTGCGGAATATTTCTGGTCGAGTCACTTTCAGTGATAATGCAAAGGTTCTATTTCAAATACACGAAAAAAAGATACGGCGAGGGCAGAAGGATATTCAAGATGACACCTTTGCACCACCACTATCAAAAAGAAGGGATTCCGGCGTTGATAACCAGACCGTTGCACGCCATTCCCGAAGCCAAGATAGTCACCAGGTTCTGGCTGATTGGGGCCATTCTGGCGGTAGCCACGCTGGCATTGTTGAAAATAAGATAAAAGGAGATTGGTATATGAGCAGAATTGTTGTTTTGGGAGGTGGAGAAAGCGGTGTCGGAGCCGCTGTCCTGGCCAAGGTGAAAGGATTCGATGTGTTCCTTTCCGACTACGGAAAGATTTCCGGGCACTTTGCGGACGAACTCCGCAAATGGGATATCAGTTTCGAGGAAGAACACCACACGGAAGACCTCATCCTGAACGCTGACGAAGTGGTCAAGAGTCCGGGAATCCCGAGCACCGCGCCGATAATAAAGAAGATCGAGGCGAAAGGAATCCATATCATCTCCGAGATCGAGTTCGCCGGCCGGTACGACAAGGCGAAGAAAATCTGCATAACAGGAAGCAACGGCAAGACAACAACCACATCCCTGATCTACTACCTGCTTCAGAACGCCGGCCTCAACGTCGGCCTCGGCGGCAACATAGGCAAGAGCTACGCCTATCAGGTGGCGACAGAGCACTTCGACTATTATGTTTTGGAAATCAGCAGTTTCCAATTGGACAACTGCTACGAGTTCCGTCCTGACATCGCCATCATCACCAACATCACGCCCGACCATCTGGACCGCTACGACTACCAGATGGAGAACTACGTGAAGGCCAAGTTCCGCCTCACGCAGAACCTCAGGCCTGAAGACTGCTTCATCTTCGACTCCGACGACGAAATCACAATCGAGCATCTTAACAAGATCATCCTTTCAGCCAAGCGCCTGCCGTTCACCCAGAAGACAGAGGTGAAGCAAGGCGCGTACCTGAAGGACGACAAGATCGTCGTGAAGTACGGCGAGGAGGAATGCGACATATTCCTGAAAGAACTCGCCCTTGGCGGCAAGCACAACATCTACAACTCAATGGCCGCCGCGCTCGCCGCGAAGGCCTCAGGAATAGACAACAAGACCATTCGTGAGGCTTTGGCCACGTTCCAGCCTATCGAGCACAGGCTTGAGCCTGTCCTGAGCATCAAGGACGTGCTTTACATCAACGACTCGAAGGCGACCAATGTGGATGCTGCATGGTATGCGCTTGAATGCCAGAGGAAACCGATAGTGTGGATTGTAGGCGGCACCGACAAGGGCAACGACTATGAGGTTCTCAAACCGTTGGTCAAGGAGAAAGTCAAGGCGATTGTCTGCTTGGGGCTTGACAACCACAAGTTCCACGATGCTTTCGAGGATATCGTCGGGAAAGACAGGATTGTGGACACGAAATCAGCGGAGGAGGCCGTCAAGGCTGCCAGCGAATTCGCCGAGGCCGGAGATGTCGTGTTGCTCAGCCCGTGCTGCGCCAGCTTCGACCTCTTCACCTGCTACGAGGACCGCGGCGAAAAGTTCAAGGAAGCCGTGAGAAGACTCTAAAAAACCAATGAATATGGCAGGGGAAGCAAAGAAAAAGAACACTCTCTGGAACTTCGTGGATTCCTTCGAAGGAGACAAGGTCGTGTGGATGATCGTCATCCTGCTCATCTTGTTCTCCATAGTGGCCATATTCTCCTCTACCTCACTGCTGGCTCTCCAGCAGCACACCAGCAGGATGGCGATTGTCCGGGAACAGTTGTTCTTGTCTGCGGGTGGGCTGGCAGTCATCATCATCTGCTATGCGATACCTAAAATCGGTGTGTTCAGGATTTTCTCGCAGCTCGGCTACCTATTCTCGATAGTGCCTCTCCTCCTGCTTTTGGCCGGATCGCTTGTGTGCAGTAGAACCGGCGGAGATGAACTGCCGCTCGGTTTTGTGACAGTAAAGAAAATCAATACAGCCTGGAGAACGCTGTCGGTTTTCGGAGCGCAGATCCACGTCTTTGAAATAGTCAAGGTCGCGATGGTCATGTACCTTTCCTGGGCGGTCAACGCATTCCGTAATGACTCCTTTTTGATAGCCAACAAGCTGGGGGAAAAACACGATTTCTGGAAAAGGCCGATTGTCAAGAAGATAGCCTACATCTATTTCCCGATATTCAGTGTCTGCCTCTGCATCATGGTGGGAAGCCTGTCAAGCACAGTGTTCATAGGCGCGATAATGTTCGCGACCATTCTGATCGGAGGAATCAGCATGAAAGAACTGATCAAGCCGATCGGTGTCGCCGCTGTCCTTCTGCTTTGCTGCATAGGAATAAACACCTGCTTCGAAGAAGGGCACAAACCGTTCCCGCATCTGGACTCCGCCCTCAACAGAATCACTGAAGAAAGCATCGAGTCCAAACTGGACGTAATGAGAGACAATCCACGGAACAGCAAGGCGTTCCAAAATGCGTACGACGATGTCAAACAGCCTCTCAGCGCGAAGATAGCGATCCACGAAGGCGGGTTCTTCGGCAAGGGGCCGGGACGAAGCACACAGAGATATGTGGTTCCGATCATGTTCGAGGACTATATGTTCAGTTTCGTGGTGGAGGAATACGGAATGCTCGGGGGGATATTCATCATCATCCTCTACATCAGCCTTTTGGCCAGAGGTTCGATTATAGTGAGAAACTGCGACAACCATTTCGCCAAGACAGCGGTGGCGGGTCTTGTGCTGCTGATCACCGGGCAGGCCATGATGCACATCGCCGTCAACTGCGACATGGGTCCGCTCACAGGGCAGACACTTCCGATGATCAGCCACGGAAGCTCTTCATTCCTTATGTTCAGTCTCGCGTTCGGAATCATACTGTCGATCAGCAAGATGGCAAAGAGGAAGATTGACAGGGAGGCAGCCAAGGCAGCCCCTCTGGTCGACAGGGAGATAAAGGACGAGGTCAGCGGCGGGCTGGATGACCTGGACCGGATGGAAAGCGGACTTACAGAAGATTTTGCCGCACAAGAGGACGATGGCGGCGTGCCGGTGCACGAGAATGACATCCCGGACTACGGGATGGATGACCACAACAATGAATAGGATCATGGAACACAAAGCATTGAGAGTCTTAATAAGCGGAGGCGGTACCGGGGGGCACATCTTCCCGGCCGTCTCGATTGCCAACAAACTGAAGGAGCTGAATCCGGAGACGGAGATACTCTTTGTGGGCGCGGAGGGCAAGATGGAGATGGAGAAGGTTCCAGCGGCCGGCTACAGGATTGTCGGGCTGCCGATTGTCGGACTGCAAAGGCAATTGAACCTCAAGAACATTCTCAACGACCTCTGCGTTCCGTTCAAAGTGGTCGCCAGCGTGCTCAAGGCAAAAAGGATAATAAAGGAATTCAAGCCTCAGGTCGCCATCGGAGTCGGAGGATACGCCAGCGCTCCCCTGCTCTGGGCTGCGACAGGGATGAATATTCCGGCTCTGATCCAGGAGCAGAACGGGTTTGCGGGACTGACAAACAAGAAACTCGGGAGCAGGGTGCAGCGCATCTGTGTCGCCTACGAAGGGATGGAGAGGTTCTTTCCCGCCGACAAGATAGTCATGACGGGAAATCCTATCAGAAGCATCATCGTTCCCGCCACTACGGAGATGAAGGCCGAAGGGGTCAAGGAATATGGTCTCGACCCCGCCAGAAAGCACATATTCATTGTGGGAGGAAGTCTCGGGAGCAGCCGTTTCAACCAGTGCATGCGGAAATGGATCTCTGACGGATGTCCGGGGCTGGACGGAGTGGATGTTCTGTGGCAGTGCGGAAAATACTATAAGCAGGATGTGGATGAATTCATGAAGGAGCAGAGGGAAAAGAACCCGGACGCACTCCGGCATATTCATTACTCTGACTTCATCGGAAGGATGGAACTCGCCTACGCTGCGGCGGATGTCGTGGTCTCGCGCTCCGGAGCCAGTTCGGTGTCGGAATTATGTGCCGCTCATAAAGCCGTGATATTCATCCCGTCACCCAATGTGGCAGAAGATCATCAGACTCACAATGCGATGGCTCTGGTGAAGAAAGACGCGGCTGTGATCGTCAAGGATTCCGAAGCGATGGAGAAGATGATTCCTACGGCTCTGGGGCTGCTGAAGAATCCGGACAGAATCGCCTCGCTTGAGGAGAATGCGGGAAAGATGGCTCTGCCTGACGCGGCGGGAAAGATCGCCGAAGAGGTTTATAAATTGATCAAACATTAGAAATGTCCAAATATTCAAAGATTTATTTCATAGGAATCGGTGGCATAGGCATGAGCGCCATCGCAAGGTACTACAAGTTCAAGGGGTATCCGGTCGCAGGCTACGACAGGACTCCTTCAGACTTGACCCATGCCCTTGAGAAGGAAGGAATCGACGTCCACTACAAGGACGACCCGGATTACATTCCAAAGGACGTGGCGTCGACGCTTGTCGTCTATACTCCAGCCATACCGGCTGACCTTCAGGAACTTGTCTATGTCAAAGAGCATGGCTACACTCTGGTGAAGAGGTCACGGATGCTGGGCGAGCTGGCGGAGGGACAGACCTGTCTGGCGGTGGCGGGAACGCACGGAAAGACGACCACCAGCACTCTGGTCGCGCATATCCTGACCGAAAGTGGGAAAGGCTGCTCGGCTTTTCTGGGTGGAATATCCAAGAACTACGGCACGAATCTGCTGATCAGCCACACGCCGACAATCGTCGCCGAGGCCGATGAGTTCGACCGTTCGTTCCTTCAGCTGCATCCTGCGATCGCCGCGATCACGGCCATGGACGCCGACCATCTGGACATCTACGGCACACTTGAGGAATATCAGAAAGCCTTCAAAGCCTTCGCCTCTCAGGTAAGCCGCACATTGATCGTGAAATACGGTCTGGACATCACTCCCGCCGACACCAAGGCCAGGATCCAGAGCTACAGTTATGACAATCCTTCGGCGGATTACCATGCAGCCAACGCCAAGCCGGACGAGGTCGGGCATTACATCTTCGATCTGGTTTACCCAGGAGGCGTGATCGAGAACATACGTGTCGGCATTCCTGGGTGGGTCAACGTGGAGAACAGCGTGGCCGCGGCTGCCGTCTGTCTCTGTCACGGGGTCGCCCCGGAGGCCATCAAGGAAGCCATAGGAACATATTCAGGAGTGAAGCGCAGACTTGAGGTTCACCTCAACACCCCGCATCTGTCATACATCGACGACTACGCCCACCACCCAAAGGAATTAGCCTCGGCCATATCTTCCATGAGGGGAATATTCCCGGGCAGAAAGATCACAGCCATATTCCAGCCGCATCTTTTCACCAGGACGAGGGATTTCGCCGATGATTTCGCCGCCGCTTTGAGCAAGGTGGACAAACTGATCCTGCTGGACATCTACCCGGCGAGGGAGGAGCCTATCCCGGGAGTCACTTCCGAAATCATATTCGACAAGGTGACCGCCCCCGAGAAGGTGCTTCTGAAAAAAGAGGAATTGATGGCATACCTTGAGAATGAGCCGATTGATGTTCTGGCGACCTTCGGGGCCGGCAACATCGACAGGTTCATCGTTCCGATAACAGACCTTCTTGAAAAGAGACTGAAGAAATGAAGAAAGGACTCAAGATAACCCTCGCGGCCGTGGCGTTCTGTCTGCTCGGCCTGACCTGCATCGTCATCCATGGCATGAACAAGAAGCGGATCGGGCAGATCACTTGCGCCGGTATCAAGGTGGAGTTCACGGATGATTTCAACTTCGTGACCGCCAAGGATGTGGAAGGCTATCTGAGCAAAAGTTACGGTGCCTGTGTCGGACAGAGACTCGACAGCGTGAACCTGATGAAGATCGAGGAGATTCTGGACGGGAAAAGCGCCATCCTCAAGGCGGAGGCCTACACCACCCCTGACGGCTACCTGAATGTCAGAATCCGCCAGAGGGAACCTGTGGTGAGGTTCCAGAAAGACAACAACGGCTACTACGCCGACGAGAGAGGATTCCTGTTTCCTCTCCAGCGCAACTACACGTCGATGGTGCCTGTCATCGACGGTGCGGTTCCGCTCAACATCGAAAGAGGCTACAAGGGTGAGCCAAAGACCGAGGCGGAAAGGAAATGGCTGGCCGGAGTGATAGCCATGGCCAACTATATGCAGGATTCAGGGACATGGGCGGAGAACATCTGTCAGATCACAGTCATGGATAACGGCGATCTGGTCATGATCCCGCGAAAGGGAAAGGAAAGGTTCATCTTCGGGCTTCCAGAGGACTTCGGGAGGAAGTTCGACCGAATCAGCCGCTACTACACATCAATCCTGCCTCACAAGGGAGCCGGATCCTATTCGACAGTGAATGTTAAGTACAACGGGCAGATTGTCTGCAGAAAATAGAGAAAGAGAATTGAATATGGAAGAGAGATACATAGCATCCGTTGATCTGGGCACATCAAAGCTGGCCGTCTGCGTGGCCAGGATCCAAGGCCAGAATGTAGAGGTGGTCTACTACAAGGAATCACCATCGCTTGGCATAAGCTATAGTTATGTCCTCAATCCGGGGAAAGTCAAATCCGTGCTGAAGACGGCCATCAGCGAGGCGCAGCAGGCTTTAAGAATCAATATCCAGCAAGTTGTCGTCGGATTGCCGCGCTGGTACGTGCGCCAGGAGACGGCGTCGGCAAGCATAAAAAGGCCTGACCCTGATGACCTGATCCAGGAAAGCGAAATCAAAGAGCTGAAATCCATGGCGCTGGAATCATACCCGCTGGAAGATTCCACCAAAGAGGTGATTTATGGAGCCGTGGCCCAGTCTTTCTCGACCGAGGACAGCATCAGCGAGCCTGAGAACGACATCGTGGGCATGGCCGCCGATACACTCGAAGGCAATTTCAAGGTGTTTATCGGGAACCGGAGATATTCATCGAACATCGACAATGTGTTCAATGACATCAGAATAGCGATAGCCAAGAAATATTTCACTCCGGGCATCACAGCGCGCGCCGTCCTCAAGTCCGAACAGATGGAAAACGGTGTGGCGCTGATCGACATCGGAGCCGGGGTAAGTTCCGTGACAATTTTCAAAGACAAAATCATGCGGTTCTACGCCGCCATCCCTTTCGGCGGCAACAGCGTGACGAACGACATAAAGTCTGAGTGCAACTTTTCCTTCGAACTTGCTGAGAACATCAAGAAGGCATACGGAGCGTGCATGCCTAACAAACTGTCCTCGCTCGGAGAAAAGACAATCCAGATTGTGGACGAGGACGGAAACGCCACCGCGCAGGTTTCGGTGAAATACATCTCCGAAATCATCACGGCAAGGATGAAGGAAATCATCGAGGCTCTCCTGTTCAAGATTCAGGAAAGCGGCTACGCTTCCGAGGATATACTCAGAGCCGGTGTTGTCGTGACAGGAGGCGGAGCGGAACTGGTGAACTGCGCCAACTTCATCAAGGCTTTGTCAGGATATTCAGTGAAAATCGGCAGACCGAGGAGGTTCTTTTCCTGCGAGGGGTGCCCAGAGGCCAGCGAAACCAGCGCCGCCACATCAATGGGCATGATTCTGTCAGCGAAAAGCGACCGCTCTCTGAACTGCATCAACAACGTGCCTGTCAGGGTGGCCAGGCCGGCCGCACCGGAGAGCGTAATGAATGCTGACACAAATGAAACGGTGGTTGCCGGGCAGAAACAGGAAGCGGCCGCACAGGAACAGGAGATGATCGAAAAGGAAGCAGAGAGAATCAGACCTGAGGAGAATGAGGGCACGACCGGGAAAGAGAATACCACGGCAGGGATGGATACCACAAGGGAAGAGCCACACGATAAAATCGATGAGACTGAATATGATCCATATTCTCCAACCAAGCATGATGCGATAGAGGCTTCCGTCGCGGCCGGATTGGGCGAAGAGGACGGTCCCGGAGTGTTCGACAAGCCAACCGACGAAGAGGTCAAGGAATATGAGGACAGGAAGCGCGCAGGTAAAAATGGGAAGAAGGGGCGGCGCAAGCTGTTCAATTGGACAAAGCATATTCTTGGCAAGGTCGGCGAGACTGTCGGAGGATTGTACGACGAAATGAACAATGAGGAGGTTTAACGAACAGAAGATTATGGGAGACAATATCACTAGTTTTGACATAGATCTGGCTGAAAGCAGCCCTGCAATGACACCTATACAATCAATGATCAAGGTCATCGGTGTGGGCGGAGGTGGCTGCAACGCCGTGAACCACATGTTCAGGGAAAAGGTGGAAGGTTGCAGTTTCATTGTCTGCAACACTGACAGCCAAGCACTTGACGGAAGTCCCGTCCCGACCAAGATCCACATCGGCAAAAACGCCCTTGGAGCCGGAACCGATCCGACCAAAGGGCGCAACGCCGCACTTGAAGCCCAAGACCAGATCGAGAAGGTGGTGCTCGGGGATGACACGCAGATGCTCTTCATCACCGCAGGAATGGGTGGGGGCACAGGCACAGGAGCAGCGCCAATCATCGCCAAGATGGCCAAGGACAAGGGCATTCTGACAGTCGGCGTGGTCACCCTGCCGTTTGAGAACGAGGGAGAGAACGCGATGTCCCGCGCCATTGACGGCATACACGAGCTGGTGAAGAATGTGGACAGTCTTCTGATCATCAACAACGAGAAACTCTACGATTTCTATGGCAGCCTTCTTGTGCATGAGGCATTCCCGAAGGCGGACGAGGTTCTCTCAACCGCCGTCAAAGGCATCGTGGAGATCATCAGCCGCGAAGGCCACATCAATGTGGATTTCGAGGACATCAAGACCATGATGATCAACAGCGGGATGGCTCTGATGGGTTGCGGCACCGGCACCGGAAAAAACAGGATTGATGATGCGGTGAAAGGTGCGCTGCAGTCCCCTCTTCTGAACGACTTCGACCTGAAGACGGCAAAGAGCCTGCTCATAAACATCACCTGCGGGAAGAATGACAACGGCCTCACGATGGACGACCTTTCCGACATCAACAGCAAGATCGCTGAATATACAGGGAACGTAAAGAAGTTCAAGACAGGCCTCGTCTGGATGACAGATCCCGACATCGGGGACAAGATCCAAATCACCGCGATAGCCACTGGATTCAAGGTCAATGACTTGAGAAAAATCGCCAAGGCCGACTTCGGCAATATGATCCTCATCGGCAAAGACTTCAAGTTTGAAAGGCAGCCTCTTCCTGAGCCCGAGGACGACATCAATTTCACCGGCAAGGTGAAAATCATCGGCTACAACACTTCCGACAACGTCAAGCGTTTCCATTTCGATTCGGACAGAAAACCTGCGCTGGCCGTCGAGCACGGCCAGAACATCGCCGAACTTGAACGAGTGCCGGCAATCAAGCGCGCTGACCGTTCGGAAAAGGAACAAGGATAGTTTTCACCGGAGAAGAGCGGGTGGAATATAGAAAATGTCCGGTGAAAGGGGGCTTTCACCGGACAAAATGTGTTTAATCGTTCGTTTGTCCGGCCAGAAGGCTTATGGCCGGACAAACGTTTCGCTTTACCTGCTAGCGTAAGGGCCGGAGACGTTCTTCACCGTCATCTTGCCGTCTGAGTCTGTGGTTGTGATGATGTAGTATTTGTTTCCACCGTCCACAACGCGGACGACGATGTTTCCGTCATAACCTATCACACTGGCAGCCTCCTTAGGGGTAACCTTGTCATCCACACCGGCCGGGCGGTCTCCCTGCCAGAAGTTAGTGATGAATATGTTGACACCAGGCAACGTGCTTTCCATCTCGGAGATGATGCTCGTGCGCGGATGGCAGTCCACCCAAGAGTTGACGATGATGGCCTGTGGGTTAAGCACTTTCAAGGCAGCAGCCTGATTGGTGGCTGCGGATCCGTGGTGGTCAGCCTTCATCACCTCGACCATTCCGGCGGCCTTTGCGCAAGGCAGTTCGGCGTCTTTCCATGCGAAATTAGAACGGTTGTTGTACTGGAGGTCCGCACCCGCGAAGTAGTCGAACTTGCCGTAGGAAATCCTCATGACAGCGCTGCAGATGTTCTCCGCAGGGCACTTGTCAGTTCCTGTCACCTTTGCCGGATTCACGACCTGAATGTCCTTCTTCTCCGGGAATGTCATCTTGGTTTCCGTGCCGTTTCCGGTCCAGATCTCACCGTTGACCGCTATGTTCCGGATTCTGACATCGTACTTGGATGACTTCGGGGCGATCTGGCTGGCGGAGCCGGCCTTGAAAATCTCTGCCTTCAATCCAGAGTTCGCGACGTGCCACTTGACAGCCTTCACATAGTTCTGGATCGTGGCCTTGTTGCTGGCAAGATTCTGCATGTCAAACGGGTAATCATAGTCCGGCCACCCTCTGTCAATGATGCGGCTGACATTGAAATCATCCAGAATCTCCGTCAGGCCGTTAAGTCTGTATGAACCTTTGGAAGACATCGGAAGCGATGAACTACAGTCTCCCATGTGGTCGTTGTGCAGATGCGACATCACCACATAGTCAATCGTGTTGTTTCCTGTCCATGCCATGCATTTCTTCAGGTAGTTTCCTATGATCTGTGATCCTCGGGTGCCAGTGGCAGTAGGGTCCCAGCGACTGCGGATGCCGGTGTTGGTCGTGTTCCCGTCAGAGTTTGTCTTGACAAGGGAACTGGCCGCGTCAATCAGAAGCTGTGTTCCGTCAGGCATTATCACGAAAGCGGACTCGCCTGTCGTAGTGTTGATGAAATGGATGTCCATCTCACCTTCCTGCCATGCCGGGATGACCTCTCCGACTTTAGCGGGAGCGTTTGGCTTTTCTTCTTCGCCTCCGCCTGGTTGTACTATTGCCGGTTTCTGCGGTTCTTTCTCTCCGCAGGCCGAAACTGCCGCCACGAAGGCGGCAGCAAGGATTATAAGTGATTTTTTGTTCATATATTCACTGATGTTTAAGATTGTCAGTTTCAGCATCAGCCTTTGCAGGCGATGTGAAGGTTGAGCCGCATGCTGCCTCCGATGACTTCAGCACGGAGTCTGATGTAGTTCCCGAAGTTGGGCGCTACTTTGACTGTATGCAGGCCTTTGCCGTGGATGATGGCCTCAGGTGTGTTGTCGTCGGCCCAGTGGACACCGTCTTGAGACAGTTGGACGTGGGCTTTCAGGCAAGGTTCGCTTCCGGGCATATTGCCGCCGCGCTGTTCGGTGTCTTCCACCATGATGAAGAATATGGCCTCGTCGGCCCAGCCGGCTTCGTAGGGATGAGTCTCGAATTTTCCTTCGAACCGTTTCTTAACTTCGAGATGTGAGTCGTTGAAAGTCTTCATTCTTGTGAGATAACTACAGAGTCAACATAGAGGAACACCCGGCGCGCGGTGTCGGTCCCGACCCAGAAAAGCGGATTTATGATGTTGTCGATCCTGCCATAGGCATCAACACAGTGGCAGGGTGTGCCACGCAGATCCCAAATATGGTCCTGACACTGCATTTCGGTGTACTCACGTTTCCGGGTGTCCACCAGAAGGCGCATATACTGCCAGTTCAGTTTGCAGTCAGTCTCATTGTAGATGAGTTTCTGATGGCCGTCAGGCACCCACTGGAACCCGTCGTGGCTGCCGTCAGGATAACGCCGTCCGAACCACCATGGATCCACGCCCCTCACGCACCAGTCTCCGTCCAAACCGAAGGCCCAGTCCTTGTCGGTGCCTTCGGAGGCGTTCTCTATCTGCCATTTCTGAATCATGTTCCCGTCAACGGCGTTGAGATAACGCATTCCGACATGATAGCGCCGTCCACCTTCCTGGATGTCGAAACCCATTCCGAAATCGCGTATGGAACTCTCGTGAAGGCCTGGCTGCGGCCTGTCCGTATCATCAACCTTGTCCTGCTCCGCTGTGTAGCTGAACCAGCACTCAATCTGGAGATATCTCGAACCGGGGCGTCGGAATGACAGTCTCTTGATGGCGTGTCCGAGGCTTCCCGGAGCGGGCTTTTCGGTGTAAGGAGCCGCCACCGGACGAGTGGAGAGCTTCAGGCTGTATGTGCCGGACATCGCTCCATGCGTGCCTGGGTAGCGGAATGTTGCGCTGCTGAGCATCACCGGAGGCCATTGTGTCTTGTCAACCAGAGTTGGCGGCACATCAAAGTCCGGATGCTCCGTGAAGTTGGGCATCAGGGTCATCCAACCGTTGAACCCCCTGTCGAACACATCGTAGCAGAGTATGTCGCGCAGGGGGGTGAAACGGCTTCTTAACAATATTTCATCAACAGACATAACCTGTTAATAACCTGAGTTCTGTACAAGGTTCTTGTTGATCAGCATCTCAGAGTTCGGGATGGGGAAGAGCTCGCATTTGGGGTCATACTGGTGCAGACCGTATCTGACAATAAGTTTCTCATTCTCCATCTTGGTGAAGTCGGCGAATCCGTCCTCGTCGATGTCTGGAGTGTATGGCCAGAACCAATTGCCGTCTGTGATGTATTTCTTAATGTTCTGGGCGTTGAGCAGACCATAGTAGTGATGGCTGTAAGCCTTTTCAAGCCAGCCCCATCTCTTGAGGTCGAAGAAGCGCCTGCCCTCCCATGCGAATTCCACACGGCGCTCCCTGCGGAGGATGCGGCGGAGTTCAGTCTGGTCCTTGGTCGTGACCGCAGGATAGGCGCTTGTGTCGTCACGTTTCACTCCATAGGCTCTGGCTCGGACATCGTTGATGGCGTTGAGGACGTTGTCATCAATCCTGTTCAGTTCGATGAGGGACTCCGCATACATCAGCAGCACGTCGGCGTAACGGATGATGATCTGAGGATTCTCGTTGTACTGGCCCTCTCTCCATTCCTTCTGTGCGCCTTTGCGGAGGCAGCAGCCATTGAAGGCAGCATAGGGGTTCTTCGAGGTTTTGTTGTCCATGTTATCGACTTCAACGCCATCCTTGAGGACAGTCTTCGCGTCAGGGTGGGGGTCATAGACAACACCATAGATTGTTGTTCCCGGAACAACGAACGTCTCGGCGCAGCGTGGATCCCTGTTTTTGAAAGGGTCGTGCGGATCGAACAGAGGAGATTCGTCAATGGCTTTCCCGTCAGTGCATTCGTACGCGGCTAGCAGGTCCCATGAAGGCTGGGCCGTTGCGTTTCCTCCGGCAGTACGGCTGACGAAAGATTTTATGGCCTGGGTCTGTTCGTATGCGTATGAGTTAGGCAGGGCCCAGATGGTCTCGCAGGTGTAGGCCTTCTCTCTGAAAAGCTGGCCGTAATCCTCGTAGAGACTGTATGTCTTCATGTCCATGATCTCTTTGCAAAGTTCGGCACAGGTCTCGTAGTCGCCCCATGTCAACGCCACTCTTGCCTTGCAGGCCATCGCTGTTCCCTTGTCGACACGGATGATTCCACCGTTGGCATTCTGCTCGGGAAGACCGGCTATGGCGGTGTCGAAATCCTCCATCACCTGTTTCTTGATGGTCTCTTTGTCAGTGCGGCCCATGTTGTAGGCTTCTTCGACAGTGATTGAGTTGGTGTAGAACGGAGCGTCTCCCCAGCAGATCACCATTCGGGCGTACATGTAGGCCCTGAAGAAACAGGCCTCTGCCTTGAGAGCCGTGTAAGTGTCGCCGTCACCAAGCCTTTCGATTGATTCAATCACACGGATGGCGCGGCTTATGGCCTTGTAGGTGTTGTCCCAGTAGGTCTCAAATGTCGCTGTCGCAGAAGTGGCGCTACCGTTGACAAGCTCGTAGGTGTAGTCCCTCTGTGACCAGTCGTCGGTTCTCCTGTCGGTCCAGTACTCAGACTCTATTCCGTAGAAAGCCTTGCGGTAGAGATCGTTGAGTGACATTGTGATCTGATCGGCATTCTTATACCAGTTTTCGCTTGACGCTTCGGATGGCGGATTCATGTTGAGATCCACGCAGGATGAAGCGAAGCACAGGGTCAGCAAAGCGGCAGCTATTGTATATATGTACTTTTTCATATTCATTAGAATTTGATGTCAACACCGAGAGTGAATGTTCTTGCGATGTAGGAATTGGTTGTCTGCTCAGGATCCCATCCCTTGAGATAGTTGTCGAAGCAGAACGGGTCGTCAACATTGAGATAGAGTCTCAGCCCCTTGATGTTGGCCTTCTTGAGAGGCTCGGAAGGAACCGTGTAGCTGAGATTGATGTTCTTGACGCGGAAATAGGCACCGTTCATCAGCCAGAAGTCAGACATCTGGTAGTTGTTCTTTTCCGCACTGGTGTAGCTCAGGCGAGGGTACTTTGCCCTGGCGTTCTCCTCTTCTGTGTTGTAGACGCTCCAGTAGTTGCGCGAGCCGTCTTTATTCTTCAATATTGAAGGAGCAGAAAGCCACTGGGCGGCGAAAGGACGCACCATATACTCGGCCACCCTGACATTCTGCTTGCCCACACCGTTGAACATCACGCCGAGATTCAGACCTTTCCAGCCGAGATTCAGGTAACCTCCGAATATGAAATGAGGAAGTGAGCTTCCGAGGATGGTTTTGTCGTAGTCAGCGGAGATCTTGCCGTCCGGGTCGTTGTGTTCAACTCCGTCAGCGTCTGTGTACTTGTTGCCTCCAAGATCGATGTATTCGATGTCACCTTGACCCACAGTCTTGATGAGCTGGTTCGCCGCGTTGGCCAGTTGCTCCTGACTGCGGATTATACCATTGGATTTGTAGCCGTACCAGGCATGATATTCCTCACCCTCCTTTACGATGGTGTCTCCGAGGACCACCTTTCCGCCGAGGTTGCCCATGATGGATTTCGCATCGGAGATGTTGAAGCCGGCTCCGTAGGTAAAGTCACCCACCTTGTCACGCCAGTCTATCTTCACCTCCCATCCGTTGGTGTGCATGGTACCGACATTCTTAGTCGGGTTGCCGTAGCCGGTGAAGCCAGGGATCTCGACGCTCAGAAGCATGTCCTTGGTCTCTTTGTAGTAGTAGTCCGCGCTGAGGCTGAGCCTGTCGCGCAGGAAGTTCATGTCGAATCCAAGGTCGTAGGTCCATGTGGTCTCCCAAGTTATGTCCTTGACCGCGAGATCCACTTGGGCCGCTGTCATCTGTGAAGTGATGACCTTTCCTGTGCTGTCCACAAAGAGGGCGTTGTTGAATGATACGCTGGTCTGCCAAGGATAGTTTCCAATCCTTTCGTTACCAAGGGTACCGATGGACGCGCGGAGCTTCATGTAAGTGACAGGATCGACATCCTGCATCCAACTCTCGTTTGAAACCACCCAGCCGATGGATGCGGAAGGGAACCAGCCCCATCTGTGGCCTTTCGCGAAGCGGCTTGATCCATCGGCGCGGAGGTTGGCCTGAACGTAGTAACGGTTCTTGTAGTTGTACATCACACGGCCGAACACTGAACGGTAACCGTTCTCATAGGCATTGCCTTTAACTCCCAGATTGTCCTTGTTGGCAAGATCGAGGTATGGGAAGTCTCCGAGGGCCATGCTGGTGCTTGACGCCTCCAACGCTTCGTGGTAGTAGTAATATTCCTCGTAACCAAGCATCGCGTTGAAATTGTGGGATTCGGCGAAGCGTTTGTCGTAGTTGGCTATGAACGAGAGTTCGTAGGAGTTCGCGTCGTTGCGCACTTCGGTCAAGTCGTTGGTGGCATGGCCGCTCAGGTAGCCGAGAATGATGTCGGTGTCGTAGGCGTCATAGTATGGCACGGCCTTGCTGAAGGTCTTGGTCTTGGTCATCTGCCATGTCGGCTTGTAGCTCCCCGTGACGCTGAGGTCTTCAACAGGTTTCCAGGTGAGAGCGAACCTTGCGTTGATGTAGTCACCGCGGTTGGTCTTGTTTCCGCCTTCCTTGAGGATGCCTAGAGTGTTCGATCCGGTTTTGCCTGGCCCGACTCTGCCGTCAGGGTAGAGTCCGAGGTAGATGTTCGGATACATGTTCGCCGCCTGAAGCGGGGTTACGGTAGGGTCGGTCTTCACGCTGTGCCTGAAAGCGAAGTCAATGTCGGCGCTGAGCCTCTTGGTGAGGTTGACGCTGTTCCTTATACGCGCGTTGAACCGCTCGTAGTTGGATCCTTCGTAGAGAGCGTCGGTGCTTTGGTAGCCCACTGAGGCACGTGTCTTGACGACCTTGTTGCCGTAGGAAAGGGTCACGTTGTGGCTGTGGGCACCGGCGGAGTTCTTGATGATGGCTGATTTCCAGTCGAAATCAGGGTACTCGATCGGGTCGTAGGCGTTTTTCTGGGCGTAGTTCTCGATCAGATCCTTGGTGTAAACTTGATAGTCAGCTCCTTCCGGGCAACCGGCATCGTTCCATTTGTACTCGTTGAACATGGTCATGTAGTTGTACGGATCGTTGAGGTAGTCTGCCCATTCGGTCGCCGTCACCATTGAATATTCCCCTTTGTAGTCGATGGAGAGCTGTCCTTCTTTCGCCGACTTCGTGGTGATGAGGATCACACCTGCCGCGGCACGCGCTCCGTAGATGGAAGCGGAAGCCGCATCCTTGAGGACTGTGATCTGCTCGACATCATCGCTGGCGACGTTGTCGATGCTGCTCACGGCCATTCCATCCACGAGGATGAGCGGAGACGATCCGTTGATGCTTGTCACGCCACGGATCTGAAGAGAGGCGCTGGCTCCAGGCATCGAGCTGGATCTTGTGACCTGCAGACCAGGGATGGTGCCCTGAAGGCTCTGTGAGAGCTGGACTGTGCTCTGCTGCTCGATGAGTTGGCTGTTCAGCACGCCTACCGAGCCAGTGAGATCCTTCTTTTTGACTGACCCATAGCCGATGACCACGGTTTCCTCAAGTTGAAGTGTGTCGTCCTGAAGTGTGATGTTCAAAGTGACTTCTCCCTTGTAGCTGACAGAAAAGTCCGCATAACCCATACATGTGACCTCAAGATTCTGGCCTTTCTCCGCACCTTCGAGAGCAAACGCTCCGGCCGCGTCGGTCACCGCCCATTTGCCGTTGTCCTTGTTGAGAACCATGGCTCCTACGACGGCCTCCCCGTTCTTGTCAGTCACGACACCCTTGACATTGGTTTGGGCAAAAGCTGTAAGGCTGATCGCCATCACGCATAATATGCTGATAATCTTATTCTTCATATTCAATATTTTTATTCTTTTACACAGCGGACCGCACCGGCGTGACCGCGTGTGGCCTTGTTGCTGAAGTTGCTGGCCGAAGCGTTCGCATTAAGATAAAGTGAGGAAGGAGTGGCTTCCGCAGTGCTGCTTTCATACCTTGCCACCACACCCAAGTCGGCGAGCGCGCAGCCGTTGTTATAGTTAAGCAAACCTGCGAGTGGAAGACTCCATGCCGCAGTCGCAAACTGAAGACTCTCTGGCTGGTATGCCGCCTTGACAGTAGGATTCTTACTGTATTTCGTTGAAGCAGAAGGAAGCCCTCCGGCTTCGGCGAACGCACACCACTGGGCGTTGCTTGGAACCTTGTAGCCCGCCGGACACGGGTCGAAAATGGTCTTCTTCTCATCCTGCCATCTGTCGTTGTGGTCTGCCGTGAAGATCCAATCCTTAGGACCGGCACCGTCAGGGAAGGTGTTGATGAACGGCCTTGGGTTCTTGATGCTGGCAGCTATGGTTCCGGTTGTCTCGTCCACCTTGACTTCGGCCTGATCTTCTGTGAGTTCAGGGAAGGTGGCGATGAAATCGGCTGATGTGTTTCCGGCTCCGCGCATCGGGTCTTTTCTGCCCCACTGATAGAGGAATCCACCGCTGCGGGTGTCTCCCGCGATGTTCGGGCAGGTCGCACCGAGGTTGCGGTCCATCCATGCCGTACCTCCCAAGTCTGAGACAGAAGGTTCGTCTGTGAACCAGATGTGCCATGTCCAGAGTATGCTGTTGTCAGCCGCATAGGCTGCGATGACCGCATTGGCCGGGATGAGATCGTTCATAGGTGTCTCGAATTCGATATATCCACCTTTCAAAGCCACAGCCGGGATGATTTCGGCCGCCGATGCAGGTGCGGTCATGGTGTTGTAGGTGCACCAGAGAACGTCGGCGTGGTCCGGGGTGATGGATGCACTGATCTCACCGTTGCAACTCTCCGGAAGCATTCCGTTGCCACGGACCGTAGCCTTGAACTTGTAGTAGCCCGGCTTGCTGACTATGTAGCAGTTGGAGGTTCCATTCGCACCGAGGTCAGTCCTCTCTTTGGCCGGAGCGGCCTCTTGTGTGATTGTAAGAGTGTAGTCTTCGCCATTGATGGTGACCGTGACCACAGCCGTCACCGGAGCCTCCTTGGTGTTGGCAGGGAACGTGACCTCCACCTTGGATTCACCCACGCCCGAGGTCTTGCTCAAGACGAAATCCGGATTGTCGCAGGTGGCCGTCCATTCCTTGTCGCCCAAAACTTTGAATTCCGCCGAGGTGGCCGAGAAACTTACGCTCAGTTCGTTAACGTCGACTCCCACAGGCACTTTGCCTTTCTGGGTGATGTCGAGGGCAAGTGGAGTGACACGGTCACCGATGAATTTGATGCGTGCTTTGCGTGCGTCCAGGCTCTCGTTGGCTTTCACATCGATGATGTAGTTCGATGTCTCCGCGTCGCTTCCTTCGGTTGAGATTGTCACGAAATCGTTCTCGTTCACGACACGGTAGTAGACGTTGGCTTTCAACTCCACGTTGATTTGGCCTCCTTCTTCACCGATCGTGAACTTCTTTTGGGAAAGCTCCATGTAAGGAGTCTCATCCTTGCAGGCTGCGATGGCCAGCACGGCCACTATACCTACGGTGAGTTTTCTTAGATTCATAACTATCGGATTATTTTATGTTTATAAGAATGCTTTTTGTTTTTTGAGTTCAGCCCTGATGTCTCCTGCATCCAGTTTGCGCGGAGATGTCCCTCCATTCAGGGCGAGGGCGGCGGCGACTCCGGCCGCATGACCCATGGCCATCACCGGAGGCATGACGCGTACAGCTCCGGCGGCGTCGGAATTGGCCGAGAGACATCTTCCGGCAATCAGAAGGTTCTCTGCGCCCAGCGGAAGGAGGCAACGGTATGGCACTCCGTACCAAGGCGCGTTGATCGTGGTGTAAACCGAGGAGTTGGAAGTGGAGCCGCCGCCATGCACGTCAACTGAATTGGAGGCAAGAAGGATGCTGTCCTCCGGAACGACACCGTTGACGAGATCCTCGGCTTTAAGAATATATTCACCCTCGATGTGGCGTGACTCCCTGATCCCTAATGTCGAGGCGGAACACATTAGCGTGGCGTTCTCGCATCCGGCCACATATTTATGGAAGAAGTTCATCAGCTCCTGGACCTGACGCCGTCCTTCGATCTCGCCGCCTGTGAGGCTTTCAGAGTCGGTCGAGTCGATGTTCTTGACGCGGGTGCTGTTGATCACCCACTCGTCCTGCCCGACACTCTTGAAGAGGTTCACGCTCTTTCGGTCGATGTCCCATTCCCCATTGGCCTCGGCCTGCGCCACACACCAGTGGAGGGCACGGTAGCTTACGTTGTTGACCCTCTTGAATTCGGGAAGGTGCTTGTAGACGTCCGCCTCAAGTTTATCGGAATCCACATTGTTTATCCTGAGGAATAGACTGGCCGGCTGGATCTTGCCGCCTCTTTCCTTGCATCCCATCGAGAATGGAGATCCGGCACTGACTGCGACATCCCCGTCCCCGGTAGCGTCGATGACCATGCGCGCACGGATTTTTCCAAGACCCTGCTTCTGAAGCACGACCGCTCCGGCGGCCGAGTTGCCGTTCATTATCGTCTCCACAAAATTGGTGTGGTAGAGAATTTTAACCCCGGCCTCTCCGCACATGGTTTCGAGGATGACTTTCAGTCCCTCGGGATCAAAAGGAGTGACATGATCGTGTCCTGCCTTTATCCAAGCCGTGTAAGGGCTTTCCCATCTGACGTGTTCCGGGTGGATAGCCCAGTTCTTCTCTACAAGCCGGTCTACTATCTCGCCGAAAATGCCCTTGATGATCATCCGCTCGCCATAGCGGTCGTAGCAGGTCATGAACGGCCCGACGAGACCTTTCGTGGCCATGCCGCCCAAGCAGTTGCCGCTGTCCATGATGATGGTCTTGACCCCCATTCTTGCCGCCGCGATAGCCGCGCAGGTGCCTGCGGGGCCTCCGCCGACAACGAGCAGGTCAGTGTCGTAAGTGTCCGGAATGTTCTTCATCCCGGACAGTCTGGCCGCTTCGTTTCCGCATGCTGTCATCACCGGCGAAAGCGTGGCAGCTGCGGCGAGGACGCCGCTGCTCTTGAGAAAATCTCTTCTGTTCATTATTTCAAATGTTTAGATTTTTTAATTCATTTTCTAAAGCTGTATTAAGTATATCGGAGGATCCTTTTCAGTCCGCTTTGGATTGTTGTTGCAGTTGACATAAAGGCGACCGTCTTTGAGGACGAGGTCTTCGATCTCGCACGGAATCTGAGCGTTCATATTCCATGTCGCCTCGATTTTGCCGCTGTCCGTGTTGTAGATGCTGATGACCGACGGCCTGTGCGGGTCATAGTCGCCTATCCCGAAACCATAGTAGATCTTCCCGTCATTCATGCAGCCGGCCTGTGTGAACCAGGCATTGAACGGGAATATCACCTGTCCGAGGATGTCGTCGGCGCCGAGTTCAACCTTTGCACCCTCCTTGAGTGAAGGGATGCGGAACTTGGTTGCGATATAGCGGTTCTCTGCCGGATCCGGCGTGACCTTGAAGGTGGTGCGCTTGACCGCGGAAAACACCCAGAGGAATTTTCTTTCCCGGTCTATGAGCCAGCTCGGAGCACCGAATATAGGAGTGTAGCCTTTTGATTCCCAGTTTGCGCCATCAAGTTTTATTGTCTGGACTATCTCGGATGAATATTTCCCTTTCCGGTAGTTGATCCGCTCGACATAGCACAGCCACTCAATCTCGCTGCCCACCTTGCCGTTGCTGATGTACAATAAAGGGAATCGAGACCCTTTGGCCCGCCGCGGGCCGAATTCCACATTGTTGACATGGTTGTCCTTCCTGGAGGATGCCAGTTCGAAGCCGGCCACCGGATCCGCACCCTCGGGTGCATCTTTGAATTCATACACATTGACGTGCCCCCCGTCTTCGCAGGAGAAGATCCGATTGCCGAATATTTCCATTCCCTGCTGAGGCCTTATGCGACCCCTTTTGCTCATGAACAGGCTGCAATCAATGTTCTGGGCGAAGGTCGCAGTGCAACATAAAAGCGCCGCTGTTGCAAGAAACTTACTTTTCATTTTTCTTGTGCTCTATAATTCTGTACGCTGCGTAACTTCCGTCAAGAATGCAGATCGCAGCTATGAAACCTATCACTATATTCTTTACTTCCAAAGTCTTGGCATCTCCGGCGAGCAGTTTGCCCAGAAGCAGCGCCGCGATGGCGAGCAGGGTCAGGCAAAAGCAGGTGGCCGCCATGTGTGAATATGCCTTGACGGCTTTCTTGGCGCGCTCGTCAGGCTCCTTGTCGGCGTGAGGGTCTGTATATTCACAAATCGCATCATAGCCTTTGTCTGTGAGTCCTTTCGCCTTGGACCAAAGTTCCATTCCCGCCAGAATCACCACCGGCAGGACGCAGCCTGAGATCGATTCTATAAGACTTTGGCTCATCACGGAAGCCGGTATCGCAAGCTTGGCCGTGATGCCGATAGCCCACGTCGCCAGCATGGCGGAGATGAGCTGGTTGCCGGTAAGCCTTCTTGAGAACAGACCCCAGATGGATGGTATGTAGAGCGGGCACATTATCATGGTCAGCAGGGTGACCACAACCTTTTCGGCTCCGCCAGCGAACGGTATAAGCATCGACAGCACGATGATCACCAGTCCGAAGACCACTGTGAAGGTGCGCCCGACCTTTATGAGTGTCCGCTCGTCAGCATCCCTGTTTTTGTCCTTGTGCTTCCAGATGTCATAGGTGAAAACGTTCGCATAGACATTCAGGATGCCGGAGACATTGCTGAGCGTGGCGGAGAGCATGGCCGCCAGCATCATGCCGACCATTCCGCTCATCATCACCATCTTGCTCATGTTCACGTAGGCGTGCTCCCCGCTGTAGGTCATCGTGGCCGCGTCGAGATCCATAGCCATGCCGGGTTCCATCACCCGGTAGATCATCGTTGGAAGATACCAGATGACAGGGGTAAGGAAATACAGCAGGCCGATGAGGTAGGTGCTTTTGCGAGCATCCTTTCTGGTAGGCACGCTGATGTAGCGCTGCACGAATGGCCAGTCGCCACCTATCATGCCCACGTTCAGGAACACCCAAAGCAGAAGCCAGCTCCAGGTGTAGGTTTCGGACGAGCCAGAGAAGAAACCAGGAATCTGTGAGGCGCTCTCGATGAAATTTCCGGCGCCGCCGACCGCATGTAATGAAAGCGGAATCATGAACACGACAACAGAAAGCAGTACTCCGAACTGGATGACGTCGGTCATCAGGACCGCCAGGAATCCGCCCATCACGGTGTATATCAACGCTATGGCTCCGAGTATGAGCAATGCCCACCAGATGCTGAGATAACCAACCGCGGTGTCGCCCGGCATTCCGGTCGAAGCCAGAATACTTCCGTCAGGCACCTTGATGAGGGCACACATCACGACAGCGACGGCGTAAAGGGCCACGGCGGTGTGAACGGCTCTGGCCACGATTCCGGAAATCGTGTAGAAACTCACGGATCTATGACCGAAACGCACCGTCAGAAATTCGCCGGGCGACTTGATCTTCAGGCTTCTCCATTTGCCTGAGATCCATTTCCCGACGATCAGGGACGCTATTCCAAGGCCTGTGGCGACCACGACAGCGACCAATCCTGACTTGTAGGCGACACCTCCCCAGACCACAAAGGTGCTTGCTGAGAATATGGTCATGTACGAGGATATTCCCGAAAGCCACCATGAAGAGTTCCTTCCGGCGATGAACATGTCCTCGGAGCTCTTTATCTTCCTTGACATTATGACGCTCACGGCGATAAGCCCAAGGAAGTATGCCAGTATGACCAGATAGTCAAGTGTTCCCATTTGTCATTAGTTAAGTGTTCCCTCTGTGGCTTCTTTTATATGCAGGATCCGATTTCGCGGAGGCGTGATGTCAGATCTTGAATATTCACGTTCTGAACATCCTTTCCCGCTGACGAGCATTGCGCCGCCGCGACTCCGGCGGCCTGTCCCATGTCCATGCAGCTCGCCTGGACTCGTATCGAGGCGAACGCTGTCTTGTCCGCGCTTATGCACCGTCCGGCGACCATAAGGTTCGGAAAGCCATCGGCGATCAGGGATCTGTACGGCACGTAGCCCGGGTTCTTGAGGAACGTGATGTTCTGTTTCTCTCCATTGGCGACGTGTATGTCGATAGGGTGCGCGCCCCGTGAGATGCTGTCCTCGAAATGAGTCGCGTTCAGATATTCCTCGCCAGTGAGGATGTGCGCGCCTTTAATCCGCCTGGTCTCCCTGACTCCAGCCTGTGTTGACACGGAAATCAGGTAGCTGTCCTTGAACTCTTCCACATTCTCTTTCAGTATTGCGGCCATGCGGAAAGCGTCCTCTCTGAGACGGCACTCGGCATGAGAATATTCACGGTTGTCGCACGCGTTGCCGGCAGTTCTGGTGATGTTCACCGTGATCACGCCGGGACGCAATGTCGAGCAGAACCACGGACCGCCGAATTCAGGAATATTCAATTCCACCTTCCTCGCCATCAGTTTTTCCCTCACCGGCAGACAATGGCAGTTGACCCCTTGGCGGTTGTGGTGGATGGCCTCCCTCATCATCGGTGTGTCAAGATTGACTCCGCCCATGATGAAATATGTGGACAGCGGCTGCAGCGGGCGTTTTCCTGACTCCTGCATCGGCAATCCGGCCATGAAGGCGAGATCCGCGTCGCCTGTGCAGTCAATGAATATCTTGGCTCCGAGAGCTTCCGCTCCGTTCTTGTTGTCGAACACGACGTGGGTCACACGGTTCCCGTCCTTCACGCAATCTCTCAGATAGGAGTGCATGAATATGTCCACTCCAGCTTCCAGAACCATTCTCTGGGCTATCAGCTTGTAACTTTCCGGCTCGAAGGTCACATTGGCCAGCGGGCTTTCAATCTCCGCTCCTCCAAAGTCCTTGAGCCTGTTGACGAATTCCCACGGAATGCCGCCTGTGACCTGTTTCCCGTTGTAAGAGAAGACACTTATCGGGTTCACGAGACCCGCTGTGGCCATACCTCCGAAAAATCCGTATTGTTCCACTATCGCCGTCCTGGCTCCTTCCCTTGCGGCGGCAATGGCCGCGATAAAGCCGGCGGGGCCTCCTCCGCAGACAGCAACATCGTAGTTTCCAACAACTTGCGCAGGGTTGGCAATCTCTATTGTGTGCTCTGAATTCATGCAGACATTATTTGAAACGATTCAAATACCCTGCAAAGATATACAAAAGTTGAATCGATTCAAAATTTTATGACGGAATTTTATTATTTTTGTGTTCAGGTAACCAGGAAACCATTGCCTCAGCAAGCGCTTGATATGAACTGAGACAATTAAAAGGATTACCTTGAACTGATAGAAATGGACAAAATCACCATAAAAGACATTGCCCGTGAAGCCGGAGTCTCGGTCGGGCTCGTGTCAATGACCCTTAACGGCCGGAGTGGGGTGAATCCCAAGACAGCTCAGACCATCATGGAAGTGGTCAAGCGCCTGAACTACACGCCGAACAAAGCAGCCTCAGCCCTGCGCATCGGCTACAAGAAAACCATCGGAGTGATCACTCCTGACCTGGCGAACCATTATTTCTCAGACATTTCCAGACACACCGAGAACATAGCGTACGACAACGGCTACACAGTCCTCTTCGGAAGCTCAGATGACAGGATAGACAAGATAGGACGGTTGATAGATGTATTCCATGCCGATGGGGTGAAAGGCCTTCTGTTGAGCCCTTGCGACGGATGCGAGGAAGAATTGATCAAGGCCATGTCATTGGGAATCAAAGTCGTGCTGATGAACAGAGACCTCCCTGACCTTGAGAATGTCGGCAGGGTGCTTCTGGACAACGACAGAGCCATACGTATGGGTGTGAAGCACCTTCTGGACAATGGCTACCGGCATCTGGAGATGATTTCCAACGACATCAAACTTTCAACGCTGAACATGCGCGAGAGAAGCTACTTGAAAGTGATGTCCGAGATGGGTTTCGGGAACATCGCGAAAGTCAGTTATGTGGACGAAAAGGACATCCCCGCGTTGGATGAAACCGTGCGGCAGGCTGTGGAGCGAGGCGCCGACGCGATCTTCGTACCACGAGGCTACCTGGCTCTCAGTGTGAGCAAATCTATCAAGCGTCTGGGACTGAAAATCCCCGAGGATTTAGCCATCATCGGATTCGACGGGGGGGAAACCTACAGGATAGTGACACCTACGATCACCCAGTTGAGCCAGAGCACTAGGGAAACAGCCGAGGAGGCATTCAATATGCTGGTTGACATGATGCGCAATGACGCTCCAGGACGCGATGTTTATCTGACCCCGAAGCTGGAGGAAGGGGATTCAACTTCCACCTTTTGAAAAAAGGACTACCCGAAGATGTCGTGGAGTTCCTTGTTGCTGAGTTTGCCGATCCAGCGTTCTCCGGTGGATACGGTCATTTCGGCGAGATGTTTCTTGCGCTGGATCATCTCATCTATCCTCTCCTCGAAGGTGTCCTTGGTGATGAATCGGTGGACCATCACGTTCTTGTTCTGGCCGATACGGTAGGCACGGTCTGTGGCCTGGGCCTCTACGGCAGGGTTCCACCAGAGGTCGAAATGAATCACATGCAAGGCGGCGGTCAGGTTCAGTCCGGTTCCGGCGGCCTTCAATGACAGGATGAATATTTTGTCCTCCTTTCCGTTCTGGAAACGGGACACCATCTCGTTGCGCTGCTTGACCGAGCACCCACCGTGATAGAACATCGGAGCCTTGCCAATACGGTCAGCGACAAATTTCACGAGCATCTCGCCCATCTCCTTGAACTGGGTGAAGACCAGCACCTTCTCTCCAGCGTCCACGATTCCGTCCAGCCGGTCGAGCAGCATCTCCACCTTGCCGGAAAGCGACGGAGAGATATTCCCGTTCTTAAGGTACTGCGCCGGATGGTTGCAAATCTGCTTCAACGCCAGAATCATCTGGAGGATAAGCCCTTGCCTTTCAAACAAGGCTGTGCTGTCGGATGTGTCCTTGCCCTCGATCTCAGCCATCGCCGCATCCAAAGTCTTATGGTACAAGGCAGCCTGCTCCGGTGACAAGGCGGAATATTCATTGATTTCCACCTTGTCCGGTAGGTCGCTGATGACGGTCTTGTCGGTCTTCATCCTTCGCATCATGAACGGTGAGGTCACCTTGCGGAATCTCGCGGCGCACTCTTCATCGTTGTACAGCTGGATCGGATTGGCATATTCACTCTTGAAGGATTTGAGATTGCCAAGGTAACCGCTGTTGGCATAGTCCATTATGCTCCAGAACTCGGTCAGGCGGTTCTCGACCGGAGTTCCGCTGAGCGCGATTTTCGTGTCGGCGGTGACGGAGCGGACAGCCTTGCTCTGGATCGCCGCCGGGTTCTTGATGTTCTGCGCCTCGTCGATCACCATCACGCTCCACTTGACTTTTGTGAATATCTTCAAATCCGACCGGAGCACTCCGTAGGTCGTGAGCAGGATGTCCACCCGCCGCTCAGGGCCCTGCCTGCCGGTGCCGTGATAGATGAACGAGGTCAGTTCCGGCGCGAACCGTGAAATCTCCGCCTGCCAGTTTGAAAGAAGTCCCGTCGGCACGACCACGAGAGCAGGTTTCTCCTTAAGCACACCATCATCCTTCATCCTTTGCAGCAAAGTGATGGTCTGAAGCGTCTTGCCAAGTCCCATATCATCCGCCAAGATGGAACCGAACCCTACCCGCAGATTTCTGTAAAGCCAAGAATATCCCCGTTTCTGGTAAGGGCGCAACTCGGCCTTGACTCCGTCCGGCACAGGAATATCTTCTTCCTTGGTAAATCTTTCGATAAGTTCCTTGGCCTCATCGGAAAGGACGATAGGAGCGGAATCATATTCACCGAGTATTGCGGCCTGAAGCATCTCGCCAGGACTGACGTTCCCCATTCCGGCGATAGCCTTGTTGACCTTTTCCAAATCCTCCGGAGAGGTGTAGATGTACTGTCCTTTGAATTTCAACAGTTTTCCGGCCTGACCAAGAAGCCTGTGGAACTCCTCGGCAGAGACCACCTCGTCGCCCAAAGCCACTTCCCACTCGAACTCAAACAGGTCGGCGAGACGAAAGCAAGACGGCGAACTTTCCGCCTTCGTCTTTAGTTTAAGCGTCGGTTTCGGTCTGATAAGATTCTCCAACGACTTAGGAAGGAACACTTTGACACCCAACAGTTTGATCGCAGGAATAATTCTCATTAAAAGCGGCACGAACTCATCCAATGAATATCTCAGCGCCGGTGTCGCCTTTCGTGCGATATAGCGCCCGACCTTGGGAATGATGACCGAGAGATCCGTGAACGCTTTCAGAATCGCAAACCGTGTCCTCGCAAACTCGTCATTGGTCAGAACATCAGACAATGAGGTTATCCATTTCTCCGGAGCCTCGGCATCCTCGACACCGAGATTCACATAGAACATCCCGTCCACATTCTCATCAACCGTCAGCACCGGCACGAAACGGGACTGGCGTATTGAATATGATGACAACCAAGCGGAGACACTTCCGGGAATTTCCCGCTCGCCCGGTTGGTCAAAGGCATAGCGCTCATTGTCAAAGAATATTCCTGTGAGCGGTCTGTGTGCCGCAAGGCTGAGTTCAGGCACAAGTTTCCCAAAAAGGTACGAGACCAATGTTTCGGCCTTGTTCCTAACGTATTTACCGGACTTCCCGACCTTGAACCGAATCATCGTGTCCGGGATGATGGCATCCAAAGACTCCAGCAGTGATGTAACCTCAGTGTCCACAGTACAAGGGATCCACCTCACGGCATAATTTCCATCGGCCAACCGGACAATCTGCGGAGCTATGTCTCCGTTCGCCATCAGGTGCATCGAAGCCAGAAAGCCCTGATGCAAGGCGGCCACGCTCGGGGAATAGTCCGGGATGAAATCCGGATTGATTCCGGCGATCTCCCGCAGGACAGCATTCTCGTCGGCTTCGGCAAACTCCTTTCCGTCAGGCGAATAGATCATATTCCAATTCAGGAGCAGATCTGATTCCAGCGACACGGCAGAATCCCCCGACAGAGCATATTCATTATATTCATTGGAAAGCATCTGAGACGGGAAAAGCCTTTCCGCCGTGAGTTTTCCATCGAAGAATTTGACCGCATTGCCGCGGATTTTCCGCATCTGCGATGAATATTGCTCCTTGAAGTCACCACTCAAATCGAACGTAGGGTCTGGCGGAAGCAGCATCAGAAGCACATCCAACCTGTCCGACAGACGTGAGAAGTTAACCCTATGAAATTCAGGAGCATCCTTGCATACCTCCTTGGCGGATTTCCTAAACTCGATAACATCTCTGATTGACGGCACCGTGGCTGCCTTCGCTGCTTCATCCACCGTAACGCCGCGTTTCCTCAGTTCTTCCAGCAAATCCACATTGTGGATAGTGAAAACAAGAAAAGGGTTGTTGTCGATCTCCCGGCTCATCATATAAATGACCGCAGCCAGATGCTTGCACGGCACAGCCCAGTCCGGGCAGTTGCACTGCATCTTGAAGTCTGTCCATTTTTCCGGGAATATCCTGAGTCCGCACTCCGAAGCGATGTCCATAACCTCCGGGTCCAACTCATGCTTAAGCAGTTTCGAGACGATGTCCGGCCTTGCCATAATCCCTTGAAGGAGCTTCTCCACATCCTCAGGGAAAAACGGCGGTACAATGATGGTCACTGAATATGCCCGTGGCCGTCTTCCCTTCACCTTCGCACTGATGACATTCCCCTTGATCTTGATCTCCCGCACCGCACCGGCGCGGGCGTATGTCGCCCCGCGGGGGATCCTGTTCTCATAATCGATGTGTGTCAACGACTGCAGCCACCTGCTCCCCCACCACGTGTTCTCGAAACCTTTTGCCATAACTGTTATATATTATATCTAATTGCCGTCCAATTCCTCACAGAAATCACCTCTATGGTGTATCCATCTTTTTCAAAAATTTCATCCTGTCCCCACGTTATTATCAGAAGTTTGCTGACTTTCAGTTCGCCTGCGCATTCTATCAGAGAATCCACCTCTCTTTTGCGGGTTTTCTGGGGACTCATGTCATAGCACACCTGTATAAGTTGCTGGATTGTCACACCCTTTCTGCAGACAAAATCAACCTCCTTATCATTACGGGATCTATAATAGAAGAGTTCGTGCATTTTCAGATTGTACCCCTTTTTCAGCAATTCCAGAAACACCATATTCTCAAGAAGCCTTCCAAGGTTGGACGATAGCTCAAAGGCTCGTGCGAGAATATAGCCGTTGTCAACCACATAACATTTTCTGTCCGCCTTGTTCATCAATTTCATTTTATTGTTGAACCTCGGAAGGTACTGGAAAAGGTATGTATTCTGAAGATACCGGCAATATTTCTGGACAGTTGTCACGCTCCCCATATTCAAATCATCCGCCAGAGATGTGATACTGAATGTATTGGTAAAGTTTGAAAGCAGCCAGTCAGCGACATTGTAAAGTTCGTCAACCTTTCTTACCTTGTATCTTTTCACAATGTCTTTGACAATGGTTGAATCATAAAGGCTGGAGATGTACCCTTCACAGACTTGAGGTGTCAAGGCAATCTCAGGATAACCGCCATATTTCAGAAAATTATCATACAGGACATTCTCCGGGACCGCATTCTGTTCACTTTTCTGTCTGTACGATTTATACTCTTCCGCCGAGAATGGATACAATCGGATTTCCAGATACCGCCCGGACAGAATCGCCGCGATGTCATCAGACAACATGTTCGCATTCGACCCTGTGATGACCAGATTCGTACCTCTTCTGTACAGTTTCTCCACCCAAATGCTCCAGCCGGTCAGATTCTGGACTTCATCCAAAAGTAAAAATTTGTAGCCGCTGTACACTTCCTCCAGTAAGTCTTCAACTTTGGATTCATCAAAGCCGTCCAGAAGAGCGGAATCGTCAAAGTTAAGGTATGCGAAGTTCTGCCCTCTGAGCATCTGAAGCGCCAAAGATGACTTACCAGCCCTGCGTGGGCCCGTGATGAGTTTGATCATCTTGCTATCGCGGTAGAGAATCGCTGTTTGCTGTGCGATCCTCTCCTGATAATCGTAAGCAAGCAGCCGATCCCTCTCCATTTTTTGTTTAATAACAGCTTCTTTCATCCAACAAATCATTCATAATGGACAAAAATAACCTATTTTATCCATTACACAAATAATTTTGGATAAAAATAAGAGTTTTTACACCTCAAAGAATATTTCACACAAATCTAAACACCTCCTTAGACTCAACAGGAAACAGTAATTTTTCCCTCAATAAGGGACGAAAACACGAAAAATCTTCCCTCATTAAGGGAAGACTGTCATTTTGACGGCTCTTCCTCCTCCTGCAGTCGGAATGAGGTGTTTGTCCGTGGAAATGTCTTCCAGCCGGAGAAACAAGCGATAATACGCAATTTGTCCGGCAAAAAGGAGCTTTCACCGGACAAAGCGATTTCAAAAGTTGCTGGCCGTCGCCAAGGCCGTGTCTAAAACTCGTAGAAGAGGTTTAATTTCGGCAACGCAGCCACATCATCCTTATGGATAAAGACCTGCGCGCCAAGACTTATTCCAAATCCTTTTCCTTTCCGACCACCCCAGATCCATCCAAGACTCGGCTCCACTGTCGCGGCATTCATAAAGCTATAGCCATTGTGATCTCCGCTGCCTGTCTTGAAAGCATGGCAGAAACCGGCCTTGACACCGGCTACCATAGTGCTCGATCTGTCAGACAGATACGCCCGGTAATCCGCAAACACTTGTCCGAAACGTGGCAGATTATCTGTAGGGATAAAGAATCCGCCTACTCCAGCACCTATATAATGATGCTCATTGAACATGTACCCGTGTGATGTTTCAAAGCCGACAATGACAAAATACTGGTCAGTAAGAGTAACGCTCCCTCTATAGCCGGCGGATCTCGGCAAAGATTCCTGAGCGGACATTGTCAATGTGCCACACAAGACAATCAGCGTGATGACCAATTGTGGAAAAAACTTTTTCATATAATGAATAATTTAAAGTTATTTTGCAAATGTACCCGAAAAAGCGGCATTATGATTAATGGGATGTATGAACAGGAATATTCGCGTGTCGAACAGGAATATTTGATGATTTGATACAGGATTTATCCTGAATATGACAATAAAATTCCGTTTCGGGTTGTCATAGGATGCAATTGCCGATTGTTTGTGTAAATTTGTGAAAAACGTGACGAATGAAAGCATTGCAATATATTAAGGAAGGGTTCTTTCTAATGTGGTCAACATTCTTAAAACAATGGTTGTACCTCTCCATAGCGGCATACGTCATTTACGCGTTGTTATGGAGCGCCATCTATGTCGGTCACAACGCTTGGTCTATAAATATAAACGGGATTTTCGTAGATTTCGGGTATTGCGCTACGTTCACTCTCACCAGTCTACTTCTCGAACATTTTTTGCTACGCAAGAAACATCCACAACAAACAACTCCAAAAAGGCTAATTATCAACGGAATTCTAACGATCAGCCTAAATCTTCTAATTGCTGTTTTATATGAGACGTATATCGCTGAATTTATATATAAACCTGAAACAGATGACTTTTGGGGAAGTTTATATATTTTTTGCATCGTTGCCAGTTTTGTGGCCGAATTCCATGTGTTACGAGAATATACAGATATCGTCATCAAGCAAAAAGAGGAGAATCTTCTTTTGACCAAAAGACTTCTCAAATCACAGATGGATCCTCACTTTGTCTTTAACAGCCTTAATATCCTTTCAGGGTTGATCGAAGAGAATCCTGAAAGGGCGGAACGGTTTACCGTTTCTCTGTCAAGGATATACAGATATATCATCAACAGTCTTGAGAAAGACATTGTCCCTGTTTCGGAGGCGATGACATTCGCCAAGGAGTATGTGTCAATCCTGCTGACCCGTTTCCCGGCAAGCATAGATTTCAGCGACGGAGGCCTTGAGTACCAGAGCGATGAAAAGATTCTGACGATGAGTATGCAGCTGCTGATAGAGAATGCTGTCAGGCATAACTGTCCGTCACAGGAACACCCGCTACGGATCCGGGTGTTCAGACGTGGCGACCGGCTTGTGGTGAGCAACAGTCTGTATGACAATCGCCAAGTCTCAGCGTCCTACATTCCGGGCAACGGCATCGGACTTAAGAATCTAAAGAAGAGATATTTAATAGAATGTGGCAGGGAGCCTGTGATAAGCATAACCGGGGATGGCGACAGACGGTTCTTCGAGGTAAGCCTTCCCATAATTCAAGCATTATGAAAGCATTGATAATAGAAGACGAGGAGATCAGTTTCCGCAGGTTAAAACGTATGCTGCAGGCTCTCAGACCGGATATGGAGATAGACGGACCTTTGACTACCACCTCGGAAGTCATATCAAGGCTTTCGGTATATTCCGGATATGACATTATCTTCTCGGACATAAGGCTGCGGGATCATGATGTGTTCGACGCGTTCCAGGCGGTAATGCCGGAATGTATGGTCATATTCACCACAGCCTATGATGATTATGCGCTCAAGGCGTTCAAGAACAACGGTGTGGAATATCTCCTCAAGCCCATCGATAAAGAGAGTCTTTCCGCCGCGCTTAAGAAAGTGGAAAGCATCGCCGGGCGGAAAGCGTTCGACAAGGACAGGCTTGACACGGTCATCGGTGAACTCCGGACTTACAGGGAGCGCATGTTGATCTGGAAAGGAGATGAGTTGATTCCGGTTAATGTGAAGGACATCCTGTATTTTTATTTCGACAAGCGGCACGTGTACGCCAAGTTTACGGACGGCGACGCGAATGCCGTCCAGTTCACAATGAGCGAGTTGGAGAGCGAACTTGACCCGAGAATGTTCTTCCGGCTCAACAGGCAATACATCGCGAACATCGATTCAATAGCACGCATAAGCCTGTTCTTCAACTCACGCCTCATGATCCGGCTCAAGGGATGTGACCAGCCATTGACACTGAGCAAGGAAAAATCAGCGGAGCTCCGGGAGTGGCTGAATCGGTAAATTTTATTCACTACGAGGTGTTTGTCCGGCTAAAAGCCTAATGGCCGGAGAAAGTAACGATAATACGCAATTTGTCCGGTGGAAGGGGACTTTCACCGGACAAAGAGATGTCTAAAGGCTTGGTCTTACGCCAGACGGGTGGTGGCGAAGGCGATGCGGGCGAGGGTCTCGGGCTTGCCGATGCGGACAATTATGTCTGCGATTCCCAGGCCGCTGGCGGCTCCGGCGAGGGCAAGACGGGTGGCGTTCATCACCTTGCCCATCGGCCATTCGTTGCCTCGGATGAAGTCCTCAAGAGCCTTTTCGAAGGCAGCGACTGACCATTCACCGGCATATTCATCGACAAAGGAAGCGACCTTGGCGACATATTCTGCAACCTCCGGTTTCCAGAACTTGTCAACGTCCTTGGCAAGGAAAGGTGCGGTGGCGGCATCGTCATAGACCTTTGCTCGAGGGTCGGCCTGACGGCGAGGGTCGTTGCTTTGAGGATCCACGGCCGCTCCGGCCTTGATTCCGTACTTCCCGAAATCCTGCGGGGAAACGAAGAGGTAAGAGGCTATCGTCCAGAAATCCTTCACGAAAGTGGCTCTCTCCTTGATGAACGAGACCACATTCCGAACATAAGCTTTTGTGAATATGCGCTTTTCCAAGTCGGCTCCGAAGTCGTTGATCTCAGCACCTTCGGCCTTGGCGCGGACAGAGTCACCAACAACTGTCATCCCGTGTTCCTCAATAACAGGGACAAACAGTCCGGCGAGTTCTTCGTCTGACTTCAGACGGAGATATTCCTTGTTGTACCAACGGGCCTTTTCCGGGTTGAAGCGGGCACCGGACTTGACGATGCGGTCGAGGGAGAAAGCCTTGATCAGCTCGTCCATCGTGAACATCTCGCGGTCATCGCCAGGATTCCAGCCAAGGAAAGCCAGAAGGTTCACGAAAGCCTCCGGGAAGTAGCCGTCCTCACGGTAGCCTCTGGAGACCTCTCCCTGGGCGTTCACCCATTTGAGAGGAAAGACCGGGAAACCGAGTTTGTCGCCGTCACGCTTGCTGAGCTTGCCCTTTCCGTCCGGCTTCAGAAGCAGGGACAGGTGGGCGAAACGAGGCATGGTGTCCTCCCAGCCGAAAGCTTTGTAAAGCATGTAGTGGAGCGGCAGGGACGGAAGCCATTCCTCTCCACGGATTACCTCGGTGATCTCCATAAGGTGATCGTCCACGATATTGGCGAGATGATAGGTCGGCAGCTCATCGGCTCTCTTCCACAGGACCTTGTCATCGAGAGTGTCGGTGTTCACCTCGATGTGGCCACGAATCAGATCGTCCATCTTCACGACCGTGTCAGTCGGCATCCTGAAACGTACTGTCCAGTCGGAAGTCTCCTCAAGCAGCCTCTTGACCTCATCCTCAGGGAGGGTCAGCGAGTTGCGCATCTTCATTCTGGTCACCTGGTTGTAGATGAATGTCTGGCCGGAAGCCTCGGCCTCAGCGCGGGCCTTCTCCAGAGCCTCGGATGAGTCGAAGGCATAGTAGGCGTAGCCGTTCTCGATCAACTGCTCTGCGTACTTGCGATAGATTCCGCGTCTCTGGCTCTGACGATAAGGAGCGTGAGGATGGCGTTCGGAAGGGGTCTCGACAACATTCCCATTCTCATCCACACCTTCGTCAGGGATGATTCCGCACCAGTTCAGGGCTTCGATGATATATTCTTCGGCCCCGGGAACGAACCTGTGGGAGTCTGTGTCCTCGATTCTGATGATGAAATCACCTCCATGCTGCTTGGCGTAGAGGTAGTTATAGAGAGCCGTGCGGACTCCGCCCATGTGCAGCGGGCCGGTCGGCGACGGCGCGAATCTTACTCTTGTTTTTCGGGTCATATTATAAAAAGGTAAAAAGGCTGGCCAGCAATCGAACGTGGTCAGCCTCAGGCATATTCCTAAAATTAAAGTTTCGAAGAGACGGCCTTGCGCAGGTCCTTGTCCGTCTTGATGACATCCGGGCTGAGGTTCCCGTCCACGATAAGATAGGCGACAGGCAGACCGCGGCTGATGTTGTAAAGGACAGCGGCCTGTGAAGCGGCGCCCAAACCATCGCAGACATTGATCCACGGCAGGTTCTGGCTCTTCACGGCACTCGCCCACGCTCCCTTGTCAGTGTCAAGGGAGACTGAATATATTTCCAGTCCCTTAGGGTGATATTCCTTATAAAGCGGCATCAACACGTCCTGGTTGAACATCTTCTGAGCGGCGTCGGCGGCCTGCCAGAAATAGACCAGGACTGCCTTTGAGTTCACCTCGCTGAGTTTGACCTTCGCTCCGTCAACTCCAGGGAGATTCAAATCCGGATATGACGACTCCTTGGTGTCCTTGAATCTTTGGCTGAGATTGAATATGTTGAATCTTCTCTCCGCCTCTTTTTTTAAAGTCTCGACGTACTTCGACTCCGGATAGACCGTCATCAGCGAGTCGTAAACATTCTGAAACAGAATGGCGTCAGTCGCCTGGCTGAACACCGGGAAGCCATCGTTGATCTTCTGGTACAAGACGGGGATAGCCGTCAGGGACTTCGAGTTCTCAATGATGTACTTGGTGCGGCTACGGTAGTAGTCAACGTAATCCTTAGAGGCGGCGGCATTGTCACCGGATGAGGCGTCAACAGAGAACCTGTCCATGAACGCGGCGAAATCCTCCTCGACCTGACGCAGCTTCTCGCTTTCCTCGGAGCCTTCCACTGAATACTTTCCAAGCGTGTCGGAAACGACTTTCACCTTGTCACCCTTCTGAAGAAGCAACGAGGCGACCTTGGTGTCCCCCTTGAACAAGTACACGAACTGCGGCTGCCCCTTAAGGACATCAATCTTGCAGGAATATGCTCCCGAAGCGTCCGTCTTGAGTGTGTCCATGGCCACTAGCGTGCTGCCGGACAGTTGTTTCACAACCACCTGAGTGTCAGGCGCACCGGTAAGAGTACCCTTAATCTGAACCTTGTCCGAGCACGAGGAGGCGGCCACCAGTACGGCAGCCGCAAGAAGCAGGTTTCTACAATTTCTCATATTCATTGAATATAGCTTCGGCTATCGCCTTGTTTTCCTCCGGAGAGACCTCCAGACGTTTTTTCTTGATGTCCATGTCGGCCTCGGTCTGGAGCGGAACCAGATGGATATGAGTGTGAGGCACTTCCATTCCCAGCACACAGACACCGACCCTCTGGCAAGGCACGGCGGCCTTGATGGCGATCGCCACCTTGCGGGCAAAAGCCCACAGTCCTTCATAGGTTTTCTCGTCCAGATGGAAGATGTAGTCATCCTCAACGTTCTTCGGGATGACAAGAGTATGCCCTTTCGCAAGAGGGCTTATGTCCAGAAAAGCGTAGAACTCATCGCTCTCGGCCACCTTGAATGAAGGAATCTCCCCTTTTGCGATCTTCGTGAATATCGTAGCCATCGTCTTAGAGTGTGATGTCGAGAATCTTGAACTTGATGACTCCGGACGGAACCTTGGCGTCCACGATCTCGCCTTTGGAGTGACCTATCAAAGCCTTGGCGATAGGAGTGGTCGAAGCGAGCTTGCCGTGGGCGAAATCCGCCTCTGTCTCACCGACGATGGTGAACTCCATCACCTGCTTGGCCGCAAGGTTCTCCACCTTGACCTTGTTCATGATCTGAACCTTGTCGGTGCCGATCTTGGACTCGTCAATAACCTTGGCATTGGCCACGAGATCCTTGAGTTTGGCGATCTTGACCTCCAGCAGTCCCTGGGCGTCACGAGCCGCGTCATATTCAGCATTCTCGGAGAGGTCTCCCTTTTCCCTTGCCTCCGCGATGGCCGCGGAGATCACAGGACGCTGCGCCAATGCGTCGGCGAGGTCCTTCTTCAACTTGTCCAACCCTTCCTGGGTCATATAATGAATTTCAGCCATAATGAAACCAATTATGTTCCTTTTTCACACAGTCACAAGCGGGCAATCACTTGCAGACAAACAACTTACTTAACAATGAGCGGTCATTGCCCTCCGCCCTCCCTTTCGGGACCATAACATTAAAACGAAGTCCCGCCCTTTTCCGGCGGAACCCCTGCCTATTTCTGCAAATATAGTAATTTTTCTTTCAAATAGCGAATATCCGCTCAACTCCTCCGAAAACGGATCGGGATCATCCAGCATGGTACATATGACACGACGTGAGCCTCCTCTCGTTCCGCCCGAGCGCAGAAGCGAACTTCCGACTCACGAAGCACTCAATGTCAAACTCCTCGCGCGCAAACAAGCCGCTTCCACGCACGGAAGTGGCCTTACCTGAAATGGCTGGCACTTCAGTGATTCCTCGTGATCTTCGCGACCCAACCGCCGCCAGGGGCGAGATGAACTGTCAGACGGCGGTCGGCGGGGACGGACATGGCCGCGTGGGCATAGTCACGGGCGGCTTTGTCAGCGTTGTGACCGTCACAGAAAACATCCATATTCCAGTCACCGTCTCCCAGGAAGCTGAGATCGATGGTGATGTCACGCTCGCTCCAGTCAGTGAGAGCGCCGACATACCAGTCTTCCCCGCTGCGCCTGGCAAGAGTGATGTACTTGCCGATCTCTCCGTTCACGGCGCGGCTGTCGTCCCACACCGTAGGGACAGACGCGATGAACCTCACGCACTCCTCCTCCCTCATGTAATTCGAAGGAGAGTCACAGAGCATATTCAGAGGAGAATCGAAGACTACATATTCAGCCAACTGGCGGCAGCGGGTGCCCTGGCTCATCGCCTCATCGTTGACAGCGCGGAAATTCGCGCGCGTCGCGTTCCTCATCGCTCCCTGGGTGTAGTCCATCGGGCCAGCGGCCATGCGAATGAACGGAGCAGTCACATCATAGGTGACCTGATCGACCTCAGGGCCACTCCATTTCATCTGCTCAAGGCCATGGACGCCTTCATAATTCACAACGTTAGGCCACCTGCGGTTCAGGCCCGCCGGCTTGTAAGTTCCGTGGAAATCCACCATAAGGCCGTACTTGGCGGCCATCTCGGCAGCGCGCACATGAAAGTTCACCATGACTTGGTCATCCCTGTCCATATAGTCGATCTTGAATCCCTTCACACCCATCTCTGAATAGTGTCGGCAAACATTCTCCATGTCATGCTCAAACGCCCAATATCCGGCCCACAGAATAATGCCGACCCCTCGTTCCTTGCCGTAATCCACCAATTCCTGAATATTGATTTCCGGGACAACCTGAAGGAGATCCGCCTTAAACCTGACAGCCCAACCGTGATCGAGGATCACATATTCAATGCCATTGGCGGCCGCGAAATCAATATAATACTTATAGGTCTCGTTGTTGATGCCTGACTTGAAGTCCACGCCATAGAGATTCCAGTTGTTCCACCAGTCCCAAGCGACCTTGCCAGGCTTCACCCAACTATAATCCGTTCCCTCATTCTGCGGCTGCGCGAGTTTCCAGACCATGTCGTTAACCGCAAGCTGCGCGTCGCTGGTGCTGACCACGACAGTCCTCCACGGGAATATCTCGTTCCCCGAGACCTTGGCGATAAAATCCTCCCGTTCCGTAACTATCCCATGGAGCAGATGCTTGCCTCCCTGCTCGACAGTCTTGGGATAGGGGGCGAACACGCCTTTTAGCCTCGCACTGCCCTCTTCACCAAGCAGATACATTCCCGGATAGTCAGTAAGGCCTGACTCAGCCACGAGAATCCTGATCCCATTTTCAGCCGAGACGGCAAGAGGCAGGAATGCGAGTCTGTCTTTTTTCCACTCCGAAAGCCTCTGCACAGTGTAGGTGTTCTCAAACGAGTTGTAGAACTGTCCGTCAAAGGATTTTCCTCCAAGCCCGACTACGTAAGGGACAAACGCCTCGCGATCCTCTCCGAAATCGAATTCCGCCTGTTCTGAAAGGACCTCATATTCCTTTTCCTTGCCAAGGCGGCCTTCGAACCGATAGGCCACGCCATCATCACTGGCGCGGAATGCAAGCGCGAACTCTTTAAATATCAATGATATTTGATTGTAATTATCCCGAACCTCGGCTTTCTTGTACGCAACCGCGGGCAGAGTCTCGTCAACACTTGTGCGGACAACCCTACGGATTTTGTCACCTTGTCCGAACACTATGCCTTCGGAGAGACTCATCGAAATCGTCGACGGTGCGATAAGGGTCTGTCCGTCACGAGACAGTGAATATGTTATCCGCTCTCCGACGCTCACCGTCACTGAAAGATGGCCGTCAGGCGATGCCACACCATACGTCTTGTCACCGGCCAAAGCCGTCGCCGCCGCAAAGAAAAAAAACGCGGCAGCTGCCAAATTGCTCTTGAATCTCATTACTGTCATGCTAAGTCTGTCAATTTTCCCACAATATGTCCATGCCCTCAACCAATGCGGTTCCCCTGTCCACAACTATCCTGAGTTCGGATGCATCGCTCGCCTTGAAGGTAATGTCGGAAGTCCCGCCAGCGCAACCGGAAGTGCTGGTTACGGTCAGGAACTGTCCGCCGCCGTTCGTGATCTGAACGGTGATGTCCGCGTCTGTGCCGGCTCCGAACGCTATCCTGACTCCATTCACGACGCCCTTGGCCGGAACCGTGAGGAAGTCGCCCTTGCCGAGACGGGCAGGATAAAGAGTCCGCACTCCTGAGGCATCTCCGGCACAAGAGCCGTCAGACTTCACCGAGGGATCCCGCACGGTGAGCTTCGATCTAAGGCGTATGTCGGTCGAGGAGGCACCAGCCATTATGATGAAATCTCCCGGTTCAACGACCCTGTTCATGTTTCTGTCAAGCAGGGAAAGTTCCTTCGGGCCGAGACAGAATGTCACGGTCTTTGTCTCGCCAGGCACAAGGCTCAGTCTCTCGAATCCACGCAACGTCTTCTCATAGGCTGTGACCGAACTAAGGCAATCCTCGATGTAGAGCTGCACGACCTCGTCGCCACGGACCTCACCCGTGTTCGTGACATTGAAGGAGACCCGCACGGAATCAGTCGGTGCGATGGAAGGCGATGAAAGGCGGAGATCGGAGTATTCAAACGAAGTGTAGGACAACCCGAAGCCGAAATCATAGAGAGCGCCGTTCACACGACTCGCCCACCCGTCAGGCCCGAGTTCCTTGCGTCCATCGACCTGCGAGGCCCTCTTGCACGGGAAATTGAACGGAATCTGTCCCACAGAACGCGGGAAAGTCACTGTCAGTTTGCCTCCGGGATTATATTCCCCGAGCAAGGCCATAGCCACAGCGGTACCGCCATGCGCCCCCGGGTACCAAGCCTCCAGAATGGCATGAGCCGCCTTGTCAGCATAGTTTATAGACAGCGGGCGGCCGTTTATCAGAACCACGATCACAGGCTTGCCCGTTTTCGTCACCTCTTTCAGAAGCAGATTCTGACGGCCCGGAAGATCGAGCGAGGAACGGCTCTTGTTCTCACCGCAGGTCCTCGGGCCGCCGCCAAGAACAAGCACGACGACATCTGAAGACTCGGCGGTCTTCACCGCCTCGGCGATTCCCGCAAGCTCATCGGCATCCGGATCGGTCGGAAGAATCTCAGAAACAGGCCAGTCCTTATCGACAAGCTCGCATCCCTTGGCATAGACCACCTCGGCCTTGCCGTCAAGGGCAGTGCGCAGCCCTTTGAGGACGGAGACCGTCTCAGTCCCGAGAGGACCGTAGTGAAGGCTGGCGTAGTCCGTCTCGTCGGCGTTAGGGCCTATGACCGCGACACGCCTCAGAGACGAGACGTTCAGCGGAAGAGTTTTGCCGCCTGTGCCGAACGGGGAATCTGTCGCGGCGTTCTTCAGCAGCACAAGCGACTCGAGCGACGCGCGAAGGGCAATCTCGTTGTTGGCCTTGCCGTCAACCACCTTGTCAGCGGCTTCATAATCAGTCTGGTAAGGTTCGTCAAACAACCCCACGAGAAACTTCACACGCAGAATGTCACGGACCCTCTCGTCTATCACGGACATCGGCACAGTCCCCTCCTCCACAAGTTCCCTCAACGGCAGGACATAACTGTCCGGAGAACGGAAAGTGCAGCGCACGTTCAGCCCCGCCATCACGCTCTGGCGTACAGCGTCCTTCATGTCGGCGGCCACATTGTGCTTCGTGTAAAGATACTCCACAGCGTCGCTGTCGCTGACGACATAGCCCCTGAACCCGAACTCATCGCGGAGCCTTTCGGTAAGCCAGTAGCGGCTTCCTTCCACAGGCTCTCCGTCATAATCATTGTAAGACACCATCGCACCAAGCAGACCGCCCCGCGAGATGACTTCACGCCAAGGCCATACATGAATATTCTCGACTTCGTGGGGAGCCATCTGCGGATCCACCCGGGACATCCCCTCACGCGCGCCTTTGTTGTTGGAGTAGGCGATGTAGTGCTTCGCGGTGGCCGCCACCTGGAAGTCTGTCTGCATTCCGAGGGCCATCTGCACGCCGAGCTCACCCACAAGGTAAGGGGACTCGCCGTAGACCTCCTCGTAGCGTCCCCATCTCTGGTCCCGCCCGACATCAAGGATCGGGGCATAGACATTGGTGTAGCCGAGAAGACGACCCTCTCGTCCGGTGATGCGACCCACCTCACGGATCAAATCCCTGTCCCATGTGTGCCCGAGACCGAGCTGGGTCGGAAAATTCGTGGCGCGGTAGGCCTCCACTCCACGTATTCCCTCATTCGTGAAATCGACAGGAATGCCAAGCCGTGTGTCCTCGATGAAGAAGCGCTGCACCTCGTTCAATGCCGCCGCATGAACCGACGCCGGCCAGAGGTAGGTACTGTACATCTCTATCGGCATTCCCCACTGGCGGAATCCGTTCAGATGCTCGTCAATCGCACCCATTCCGTCCTTCCACAACTTCTCCCTCCATTCAGGAGTGGGGAGAGGGTCGGCAAGAACACGGCCATAGCCGTAGAGGGTGACCATCTGGCAGGTCTTCTCCTCCAGCGTCATCCGGGACAGCAGATCCTCGATCCTCGCGTCAATGTCCGCCGACGGATCCTCGTAAACATCCTTCACGCCGTTCTTGTTCAGGTCGATCCAACCCTTCCTGTACATTTTCTTGTTCTTGGTCCGGAACGTGAACGCCGTGTCTCCGGCGAAAGAATCGACGGTCAGAAGAAAGGCAGCGCAGCACAACGCCGCGGCGATGGTATTAAGGGATTTTCTCATCATGCAAACGATTGTCAAATTTATGATCACTTCAAAAAGCGGTCGGCGAAATCAATGAACCGCATCCAGTCGTACAAAAGGATGTCATGGTCTCCGCTACGGATGTGGTTCCCCATACGTCCGACCTGCCGAGGTTGCTCGACAGACGGCTTTTCGGTGGAAGTGAAACCCTCAAGGCCGTAAAGCCCATAGACCGGAGCCGCCCCGACGAGACTGAGATATTCCCCTTTCTGATCAGCCCAGTTGTCATTGCTTGCGCTGGAGACATAGACCGGACGTGGGGCTATCATCGCCACCAGTTCATGCTGGTCGAAAGGCAGGGCATCCTCATTGTCAGTATATTTCTTGAAATTGCCGCAGAACCAGTGCGGGAACGCGTCATTCACGATGTAGATGGTCTCACCGAACCTGCGACGGGAAATGGCGCTTCCGCAGCAGCCGGAGCAGTTGGAGATCACCAAAGCGAAACGCGGATCTGTAGCCCCGGCCCAGAGCGCGGTCTTGCCGAGACGGGAATGCCCCAGAACGGCCACTCTGGAAGCATCAATGTCAGCGTCGGTCTCAAGATAGTCAAGCGCCCGCGAAAGTCCCCAGGCCCAGGCAGAGATCGTGCTCCAGGAATCGCCCCCGCGAGGTTTATCCTTATCGATAAGTCCATGCACACCATTGCGGAAACCATCGTTCCAGTCCGGATCCGCATCGCCATAGAACATCGTCACAACGGCATAGCCCTTTGACAGGGCATATTCATACGGCCATCTCCGGCTCCAATCTCCCCTTCCGACAGGCTGGTACCAAGCCCCGTAGCCGGCGACCTGGCTCTCTGTCGGCATCAGGACATCCGGATCTGCCGTGGTCGCATAGTTTCCCCTGAAATTCATCCCCATAAAGGCTGGCACAGATCCTTCCACATCATTAGGAATATAAATGAGCACGGTCATGAAACGAGACTCATCTTCCGTGAAATACACGGCGACCTGTCTTCTCGTGGCCTTCCCTCCGAAGGCCTCCCTGCTCTCCTCAAGCACCTTGAAATGAAGTCCGGCAGACCTTCCCGGCTCGTAGCCGTACATCTCCTTACGGAGGATATCCATGATCTCCGGGCGGCGTTTCCGCTCCCATTCCCGGGCTGACTTCACCTGATGTCCGCTCTTTGTCACGAGAGGATCCGGAAGGACATATTCAGGGACCTTGGACTCATCATAATTCACATTGTAGGATGTCAGTCTGCGGCTCATCGTCACGGTCTCGCCTTTTTTCATGTAGAGTTCCACGATTCCGCCGCCGAGCGCCTTCCACTGTGGGGTCAAGCCGCTTTCTCCGGTCACGATCAGCATCATCTCCGGTATGCCTGTCTGGATGCGGCAGAGCCCTCCCTTCTCGCTGTGGACCGTCACCTCGACCGTGTTCCCGGCCTTGCGCGCGGCGGAGACCATGAAAGCGCCCCGAGCCCTCATATTCATGAATGAAACATCGGTCCAAGAAGTCGGACAGCCGTTGAATATGCGGATGCAGTCGCCCCAGTCCTGCATATACAGGTCTTCAAGGGAAGACATCGCCGAGAAAGGTGTCTCTATGACCGGGCCCGACTCGTTGTAGAGAGTGTTCGGGCGCACCCAGCCGGCCAGAAATCTTTTCAGACAGGCAAGGGCGCCGTTCCCGTCTCCGCGCGAGGCGAGCATCGAGGCCTTGGCGGTAAGGGAATAGCCGGTGTTTCCCTGCCAGCGGTCAACCGAACGAGACATCCGCACCGCATCCCGCGGGTTATCCCAGTCAAGAAGATGATATGGATAAATCATGAACAAATGGGACCAATGACGGTGCGTGGTGTCAAGGAATTCGTATTTGTCACTGACCTTGAAACCGGTCTTCTCATCGTAGCGGAAAGGTGGCATCTTCGCGAGAAAATCCTTCCACTCTGGCAGTCTAGGGTCATTCAGGCCGTATTTTTCATCTATGCTGATGAGTGTGTTCAGGCCCCAACGCAGGTTGGCGAGGTCATAGTTGGAGTTTGTGCCGATCTCTCCCGTCTGGCCCTCACCGTATTCCGGAGAAGCAGTCGAAGGCAAAGAATATGTCCCATCGGGATTGACGGTGCGGATGCGGAAGAATATGTTGACAGCTGACTTGAGCAACGGGAAAAGCCGTTCTTTCATCTGGATGTCATCGCCATAAGCCACGCACATCTGCCAGTAGTAGAACAATGTCCAGGTAAGGTTCCCGACCTCGTACTGGTTTCTGGCCGCAAGGGCAGGGTTGAGAGGGGCATGCATGTCATAGCCGGAGGCTCTCGGAATCACGCGGCATTCAGTCCATTTCTCCTGGCCGTGGATGTCGGTAACATTTCTGACAAGGTTGTCGCGGTTCCGCCAAAGTGCGTCCCAAAGAGGCTGTTCAAGGAATCCAAGATCAGCCTTCGTGAGCCAGCCGTAGGTGAGCTGGATGTTGAGGTTCATCCAGATAGCCGGCCAAGGTGTGTCGCTGGTAGGCCACACGCCCTGCAGATCGACTATAGGTTTGCCTGGACGGGCCGTGGAGGCGAATTTGTAGTACTGGAACCACCAGAAACGCTCGATGTCCTTGTCCGGGAAAGTCAGGAACGCGGCTTTTTCATAGAAATTGTGCCACCACTCAAGATGGCTGGCGTCAAGATTTTCCTTTGGAATCGAAAATGCTCCACTGATGATGGATTTTGCCTCACGGACAGCTTTGCCAAGGCTCTCGGACTGCGTCACCGTGGCTATTGTCCTGCTGTCCGGCCTGTCAGCGACCGTCTTCCATGCGACAACGTACCAGCGTTCGATGTCTGTGAACGTCGTGTCCTTAGCAAGAGGCTGGACGCACAGGTTGATGTCTCCTTCCTTCCTGAAGTACGGATCCGGATTCGATTTCCCATCGGCATTGACATAGCCTTCTGGTACGTTGGACGAATTGAACACATATCTCGGACTCAGAGCCTTCTGGGGCACGAAATCCAGTTTCCAGTCCGCCTCGCCTCCTTCGGAGTGAGTCTCAAAGACAATGCAGTTCTTTTCCGAGTGGACGTAGGTTCTGAAATCAAGTTCCCCGACGCTTGTCTTGAGAGTGCCTGTGGTGACAGCGTCGTAAACCGAAAGGCGCATCTTCTCGTCACGTACCTGCCCTGCGGTTGAAAATGTGAAAAAGCCAATCGGAAGGCGGCCAGAATTGTAGGTGCTGAACGGAGTGCGGGCCTCGGTGACATCACTGCGCCCCACATTGAGACGATAGACTCCATCGGACAATTTGTAAAGATTGGTGCCCAGAAGGCCGTTGCCCATCAGAGCCCCGGAATAGTAACCGTCTGCGCGCCCCCAGTGCCGTTTGCCCAGCACTCCCTCCGGGAACACGGGATCAGCCGTGATGTTGTTGTCCCACAGCATATCATACTGTCCAAGGAATCCTCCCCAGTCGAAACATCTCTTCCGGACATCAGTCTCGGCAGAGGCCCCGAAGGTCCCATTACATGCCGAAAACGACGGCACTGACAGCGCAAGCGCCGCCAGTGTCGCCATGAGCATAGCCACCCACCCTTTCATATTCATTGATTACTTGGGGTTATTTTCCCTCATCGGGGAACGGCTTGTCATCAACCACGATCACCGTGACTTCCTTGACGGCCGTCTTCTTTCCCTGATAGTTATCGTTCACACCATAGAACACAGCCTTGTAGGTACCAGGCTTGTCGTAGACATGTTCGTAGGTGAGAATCGGGCTCAAGAGGCTCTTTATCTGCACACCGCTGTCCTTGGACACCGAGTTAAGCGGCATAGGGTCAGAGATGCACCACACATCCAGTTCCCAGTTGAGGCCAGGATAGTTGGACGCAGCACCCTCGAAATTGATCTCCCATTCAGGGTTGCCGAAATGCACTGTTCCGATGTAAGTAGTGTCGCCCCTCATCTTCGGGCTTGTTCCGAGATGCGGAGGATCCTGCTCGTTCATCGTCACGACCGTGAACGGGATTTCGGCGAAGGTCGTCCTTCTGACCTCAGAGTCGCCGTATTCCATATCTATGTTTCCCTGGACATGATATGTCCTCTGGCTCCTCGTCCAGTTCATGGTCCAAGGCTTCCAGTGGAATGCTATGCAGAAGTTATCCGCATACTCATCAAGGTCGGTGCTGTAGCCATATTTCCATTCATTCAATATGGACTCGCAATTGAGATCGTTCCACACCTGTTTCCAAGGTTTGGTCTGGTCTTCCTCACTCAAAGGGAACTGTCCTTCGTCCACCATCTTCTGGATCTCCTTTCTCTGCTCGAACCCATCCGCGCTTGAGAGGCCTTTGAAGTCCTTTGACAGATAGACTCTGAATCCATATTCAGAATCGGGTTTAATCGCGCCGGTACCCCAAAGAGGCTGAAACCTTATGTCCATCGACAGTTTCTTTATCTCTTCAGACGGAATGGATGTCCTTTCCCTCTTGTCGTACTCATGCCCGGTCTCTCCGCTGAAGAACGTGATGTAGTCGGCGTCTCCGGACAGACGGAAACGCACAATCTCCCCCGGCCTGTAGACATTGTCTCCGTCAAGCCTGACATCGAAGTCAACAGGAAGCGCGATGTTCTGCTGCTGGCAGGAGGCCAACAGTGCCGCCAGAACGGCTAGCGCCGAAATGTAAATATTCTTTTTCATTGTATATCCTTGTTTTACGCTACCAAAGAGGGTTCTGCTTCATTCCAGTGTTGACAGCCAGCTCTATGGACGGTATCGGAAGGTAATTGTTCCTCTTACTCATCCTGCCGGTGAGAGTGATGAAGTTTCTGGCAGAGCCGGTACCGGACCACTTGCTGTTCGACATAGCCATATTCCGGACTTCCATCATAGATTCATAATAGATGCCCCAACGTATGAGATCGTGTTTGCGAAGGCCCTCGAAGCAAAGTTCGCGGGCGCGCTCGTTTCTGACAAACTGACGGAACTTCTCGTAAGTGTTGTACTTGCTGAACGACGGAGTCTGGACACCGGCCCTCTCGCGCAGAGGGAGGATCATGTTGTACAACTCTTCCGTAGGCTTATGGTCAAGTTCATTGACTGCCTCCACATACATAAGGATCACATCGGAATAACGCAGCAACGGGACATTGATGCCGGTCCAGATGCTCTTGAAATTCTTCAGGCCCTCGTACTGGGTCTCACGGCGGAACTTCCCTATGTAACGGCCTCCGGGATAGAACGACGGGTCTACATTGGTGTTCCGACCGGCCGGATCGGCTGAGCTGTAATACGGTGTGCGGTCCACGGCCGCGATCAACTTTCTTCGGTCTGACGGATCACCACCATAAGGATAGAGGGTGGCTATGTCACGTGTGCCCTCATAGTTGAAGCTCGGTATGCTCCACTCCTGACGCTTGTCGGTGATTACCGAAAGTCCTCTTTCGTATGGCGTGCGGTCATCCTCCATAAACAATTCCCACAATTTGTAGGTGTTGGCGAAAAGACCGTTCGCCCAGTTCACCTTGTGGCTGGCATAGTCCGTGTCAGCAGACACGCACCTAAGTCCGTTGAGCTCGCCCCAACGGCTGTTGCCGAAGTACATCGACGAGGAGCGGTCCCCGTAGAAATCGACTTCCCACATGGATTCGTGATACTCCTTGTCATACTTGTCCGCCACATAATTTATGAATATCTGCGAATAGTCCGGATTAAGACGATGCAGGCCACTGTCAATGACCGCCTTGCAATGCTCTGCAGCCTTTGCGAAATAGGCATGTTTTTCTTCATCCGTCACCCCGGAGACAGCCTCCCCGGCCATGTACAGGTAGATCCTTCCAAGGATTCCGTGGACCGTGGTGCGCGTCACGTCGGAAGGTGCGTGATCGAAACTTTCGGTTATGAGCGGAAGGACATCCTCCATCTCGGAAACGACCCATTTCATCACCTCATGCTGAGGTGTCGCCTCGATCTTGACATCCTTGTAGGAAGCCGTCGCCGTTGTCTTCAAAGGAACATCCAACCAGTTCTGCGCAAGGATGAAGTGGTAGTAGGCACGCAGGAATCTTGCCTGAGCGCACATCGAACCGTCAGGATCCAGATCCGTACCGGAAATCTTTTCCAAGAACGCGTTGGCGTTTCCTATTCCTTTATAGAGCCACGTCCATGGATCTGAGACAGACGCGGAGTTCGCGTCAAGCTCAAATGTAGCCCCGTACATCGAAGAGTTCGTGGTCGAGAGATACATCGAGATGTCCGTGTTGTACCCGAGGTCAAGCACGAGCGTGCACCCGTAGAGCTGCCAGCTGTTCATGACCCCATACACAGCGTTCAGGCCAAGCTGGGCCTGTTCAGGCGAAGTGTAGAACTGATCTTCGGTTATGATGTTCGGATCGCGGTCAAGGATATCGCAGGAATTCAAGGCCACTGTGAGTCCCAGAGCCGCGCCGGCCAATAGTGTTTTATACGATTTCATACGTAAATCAAATCATTAGAATGAAACTGAAACTCCTCCTGTCAGAGAACGGGCCCTCGGATATGCCGACCAGTCGAACCCTGGAGTAAGGACACTGCTTCTTGTGGAAACCTCCGGGTCAGGACCCGAATAGTTCGTGAACGTGAAGAGATTGTCTGCAGTCAGGTATATTCTCAAAGACCGAACTTTCATCTTCTGCATCCATTTTGACGGGAAGGTGTAGCCGATGGTCACGGTCTTGACCCTCAAGAAGGAGCCGTCCTCTACGACTCTGGACGAATAGTACTCCATTCCTGACGCTCCCGATCTCGGGATGTCACTGTCTGGATTTCTCTCCAGGCTCCAGGCATCACGCATCGAACCGAACTGGTTCAACTGTGTTCCGTCATAATATTCAAAAACCAGACGGTTGGCGTTCAGGATGTCGTTGCCGTAGCTCCAGTTCATGAACACGCTGAGGTCAAAACCATAAAAATTGAAAGTGTTGTTCCATCCGCCAGTGTGCAGCGGCTGCCCGATTCCGATGACGGTCCTGTCCGAATCGTTGATGACACCGTCCCCGTTCACATCCTCGTATTTAGGGTCGCCAGGACGCACGTTCTCACGGACTCCGAGGTATGGGATGCCGTCCTTGAGAAGAGTCCCGTTGGAAAACTCGTCATATTTGTAAGTTCCGACATAGCGGTAACCGTACATCAGTCCCGTAGGCATCCCCACTTTCGTCACATAAGGATTCTGGGAACTGTAACGTGTGTGCCAGTTAATTGTGGATATGAGTGAGGTCTGGTTGTCTGCAAGAGCGGTGACGACGTTCTTGTTCATACCGAAATTCAATGTGGACGTCCACGTGAAATTCTTTGTCTGGACAGGAATCGCAGTGAGAGACAGTTCAAGACCACGGTTTCTTATGGAGCCCACATTGATCATCGCACTCTCATAACCAGATGACCCCGGCATCGTAGCCTGAAGAAGAAGGTCATACGTGTTCTTCTGGTATATGTCCGCCGTCAGGGAAACACGACTCTGCAAGAACGCGAGGTCAAGACCGATGTTGGTCTGGGCGGTTGTCTCCCATCCGAGATAAGGGTTTGCCATGTTCTCGCGGTAATAGCCGGAAACAGTCTTGCCGTCACGCACATAGTCCAGGCTGTTATATCCAGGCGAAGTCACAAAACGGGAATAGAAATCATACGGGGTCTGTGTTCTGTTGTTTCCAGTCATTCCCCATGAAGCGCGAAGCTTTCCGTTGTTGAACCATCCGCTGTTCTGAGCCCAACTCTCATTGGAGAAAGCCCAGGCCAAAGAAGCCGAAGGGAAAAAGCCCCAGCGGTTGTCCTTCGGGAATTTAGAGGAGCCGTCAGCACGGATGGATGCCGTCACATAATACTTGTGGGCATAGTTGTAGTTGATTCTGGCAAGACCGGAAAGGAGGATCCAGTCCCTCTTGTACGGAGTGACCGCCTGATATTCACCGGTGTTCAACCCCTCAACGCCCAGAAGTTCGGACTGGACATGATTGGCGGCGACCCCGGTGTGCCTCATCGTCTCGCCCTGGAATGTGACTCCCGCAAGGGCCTGGAAATTATGGTCCTGTCCGAAGACGGTGTCATAAGTAAGGGTGTTCTCGTTCAGCCAGCTCATCACGTCAGTGTTGAGAATCTGTCCGTTAGGACCCTTTCCGAGAGGCGAGGCCGGATGTCCGGTCATTGTCTGCGAATTGTTGAACGACTCGTTTCTTGTTCTCGCCTGGTTGTAGCCTCCGCTCACCCTGAGTCTCAATCCCTTGATGATGTCCCAGTTAAGGGCGATGTTGCTGTTCAGGTAGTCCCTGATTACTTTTCTGTAAGAATTCTTCACGTTGGCCATCGGGTTGAAACGGAAGTCATTTGGATTGGAGACTTCCTCATCCACAAGCTGGTAGATGAAAGAATCCGTGATCTCTCCATCACGCAATGGTTTCAGAGGACGGAAGCCCCAGACAGAATAGAGGAGGTAGGTGCTGGCCGTGGACCCGGCATCACTGCTGGACGGCTGTATGCCGTTGGTGTTCGCATGCGAAAAGCTTGCGCTTATGTCAACAGAGACATTGTCTCCGATCTTCTGACTCAGTTTCAGACTGCCGGAATAGCGGTTGAAGTTGCTCTTCACAAGGATTCCGTTCTGGTCAAGGGCACTGAAACTGGCGTTATAGCTCGTTCCGGTCTTCTCATTGCCGCCTCCGAGCGAAATATTGTAGTTCTGGCTGAATGAATCCCTGTAGACATGGTCCTGCCAATCCACGTAAGGGACAGACGCATAGTCCTCAAGTGAGAAAAAATTGCTGACCTGTGTCCCGTCCTCCAGATAATTCATAAAGTATGATGTGTGCGAGGAGCTCCTGTTGACGTAATATTCATCATCCAGACGGACATATTCATAGCCATCAAGCAAATCGACCTTGTTGGCTATCCTGGATCCTGTCCACGAGGAGGAGAAGTTCACCGTAGGTTTCCCCTGCGAGCCTTTCTTGGTGGTGATTATGATCACGCCGTTGGCCCCGCGCGCTCCGTAGATGGCTGAAGCCGACGCATCCTTGAGGACATCTATGCTCTCGATGTCGGCAGGGCTGATCGAACTGGCGAAGGAACTCTCCGTCGGGAAGCCGTCTATGACATAGAGCGGAGCGGATGATTGGGTCAGAGAGTTGTTGCCCCTGATTATGATGTTGGCCTCCGATCCCACGGAGCCATCTGATGTGGTCACGACAACTCCCGCCACCCTGCCGGCGAGCGCCTGGTCGAAGTTCATCGGAGTCGACTTGACGATGTCGTCCATGTTGACCTTGCTGACCGAACCTGTAAGGTCTCGCCTCGCGACAGAGCCATAGCCCACGCTCACGACCTCGGCCGCGGAAAGCGCCTCGTAGGATTCTTTCATAATGAAATCGATCTTGCTCCTTCCCGACACCTTTTCCCGGATGTCAGCGTAGCCGAGACATGAGACCACAAGCGTCGCGTCGGTGCCGACAGTGATGGAATATTTTCCGTCAGGGCCGGTCAGCGCCCCGTTCGTGGTGTTACCGTCCTGATAGACCGTCGCTCCAGGAAGAGGCCCGGAAGCATCCGAGACAATTCCTTTCACGGTCACCTTCCCCGCCTGCCCCCAGATGGAGACAGGAAGGAGAAAGGCCACCAAAATGAATATTAGCTTGTCAAGTTTCATAATATAACCTTAATTTCTCTGGGCGCCGTATTGCTTGTAGTCAGGCTTCATCTCGAAGGCGCCGGTCTCCGGGTTCTCCGCCTTGAACGGATTGATCCAGGACTTGATTGTCTGCCTGTTGGAATCTTCCCATGTTATCAGGCTGGTCAAACCATAGCCCCAGTCGGTGCCACCGTTGCCATTGAGTGAGCAATACTCGGCGATGTCAATCAGATTACTCGTGGAGAAGGTCGTCACAGCCTTGAGGTTTTCGATTTTCATCTGGCTGGAGTACAGCCATGCGAAGTGAGGCCTTGTGGAAACTGTCTTGGAATCCGGAGCCGAATCATAGGCCACATTCCCACTCATAGCGAAACTGTTGACAGAGGAAGTCACAATCAATGCTTTTTGTCTTGCAACCTTGGCCAATTCACCGCAGTTCACATTATAGAAGGTGTTGTTCTCAAGAACAACATCGTTGAACTTGGTGTCCTTCACCCAAGGACCGGCGCAGATGTGGAACTCCTTCTTGCCTTCCTTGCTCCAGAACACGTTGTTCTTGACAATCAGGTCTCCGCAGTCAGCGCCGCCGGCGTGGGTGTTGAGGAAGAACGGCGCCGGATTGCTGAAGGCGATGTTGTCATCCGCCCAGTCCACACAGACATCACAGTCAACGATCTCGATTCCGTCCATCTTGCCGACACCGGTTCCCTTATCGTCAAACCTCTTGAGCATAGGATACCTCATGTTCACATGACAATCGTCAAGAATCAGTCTTCCCATCGGCGTGTTGCTGACAATGGCCGCGTTGCTGCCTATGCCGTCAGCCATCTCGATGCTGACATTCTTGAGAGCCATGTCTGAACCGTTGACTGAAATCGCACCTTCAATCTTCACTACAGGGCGTGTTCCCGGAATATTGCCGATGACGACAACCGACTTGTTATAGCCTTCTCCTGTCTTGAAGAATGCGCTCGCCCCCTTGTCGAGGAACACCACACCGAAGGTGCCGTCATTGAACCATCCGCCCCAAATCCTCTGGTCATTGTTTTTGACAAGCGTGGCCTTGCCGTTCTTCGCCTTGCTGTAGGTCTGCGATCCGACCTTGATCTCAGCGCCGGCCTCCCATGCCTCATACATGCTGGAATAGCTGGCGGTACTTGCCTTGAATGTCGCCACTGGACCGTTGTTCACATCTCCGCAAGGAAGCACGTAGATGACATATTCAGTCTGTCCCATCAGTCCCTCGACAAGCACGGTGGCATCTGTACCCTTTGTGCCGCCCGAGATGATCTCAGCAGTGCCAGGAGCAGCCTCGCCGGCCTTGCGGACCATATAGTACCAAGAAGTAGCGTTCTCGGTCTTGACATTGAATTTCAGCGAGTTCGCCGTAGTCTCCAAGAGGGTCACGCTTGCTGCGGGATCATAAACGGAAGCAGAGCCGTCGAGCCTCACGCGCACCTTCGCTATGGCGATGTGCCCAGCCTCCGAGATGGCTACCACAGCGACATCTGTCCTGGTGTCGGCAAGGCTGCTTGCCCTTGTGACAGCCTCGGCGGGAGCCTGAACGGACAGAACAGTGCTTGTCAGATATGCCTCCCATCCTTTCGGAGCGGTTATGACCGCAGTGGCTATGCCTTTCTGCTCGACAGAAAACGTCTTTTTCTCACCAAGTCTGAACACAACCTCGTCCTCAGCCCCGTTGATCTTGCACAAGAAGCCGCCTACAACAGGGACCTTGTACTGCTCACCGTTCTTCAGAGTAAGGACAAGGCATTCGTCTTTATATTCGACACCCGCGAAATAAGAATCCTCCCCGCTGCTTCCGGCGACAGCCTTGACCTTCTCACCGTTCTCATCAAGAACCGGAGCGAACGATTTCCCGCCATCGTAGCTTACCGTCCAGAAACCATCCGCACTGACTCCAAAGACCGGAGTCACGCCATTGTTTCCGACAGCCATTATCTTGTTCCCCTCATCATCAGTCATATACACAGAACCCTTACCGTCCTGATAGTCAACCATCCAGTACCCATCCTTGTCCACAGACATGATCGGAGCCTTGCCGACTCCGACCCCACCTTGCTGAAGAGTGATCTTGTCGCCGTTGGAAAGTGTCAGGATGTACGTGTCATCCTTCTTTTCAACGTTATTGATCGCCTGACCGGAAGCTATGGCCTGAAGAGCCTTGATATTATCGTTAAGCGCATCAGCGACTTTTTCAAGTGCGGACACCCTGTTCTCTATATCATCAACACGATCTTGAAGATCATCAATATTGCCACACGCTACCGCTGCCATAAATGCGGTGGCGGCAATGAATAATCTGCTGAAAATTTTCATTTTTCTGAATGTTTAGTGTTATAACTGTTTTACTTTTATCCAATCAATGTCAAACTGTCCAGGGAACTCTTCCCTTTTGATGACACCACCGACGAACTGTCCTCCGACGGCTATGTCAAGAAGGGTGTTGTAATCCTGTTCCATGAATGTCCAGTTCTTAAGATAGTATTCCTGCTCCTGCGGCTTCAATTGCGAATAGAGCGGATCTTCCACAGAATGAGGAATATGCCTGTAGACAAACACTGGTTTTTCGTTGACATACCATACAATCCGCTCGTCGGTGACTTCCACTGAGAAGATGTTGAAAGCGCCGGCGACCATAGCGTCAGGTGCGATTCCCTGATGCCAGTTCACCACAGTCTCTCCGGCCTCGTTCACATAAGTCTCCTTCTTCTGATTCGTGGCGGCGGTGTTCAAGGTGTACAGCGTGTGGCAAGTGTGATAGGTGGTCGTTCCGAAGTTCAACTTCTCGCAGATGTCTATCTCACCATGCATATAGCCGGCGTCAGGAGAGACCCAGATCGCATACCAGATTCCGGTTCCCATCTGTGTGAAACGCGCCCGGCAATCAATCCGGAAAGGTGGCCTGTAGGTAAGCTTGCCCTTCGTCCAGACCGCTCCCGTCTTGAATGAGTCTCCGTCAAGGTGGGCGTACAGTTTGAGGAGTCCGTCCTCAACCACCGACTCAGCCGGATCCCCCTTCTGGTAAGTGTCCCATTCCGAGGTAACGGTGCCGCTCTTATAACGCAGCCACCAACGGTGATCGATGTCGTTCCCAAGAAAATCGTCGAACAGGATGAGATCCTTTTCGTACTTGAATTTGAAGCTGAACGATTTGGACTCACCGGAGAAAGTAGAGGCCAGAAGTTTCACCGTGTAGTCACCGGTGACGCCATCCTGCGGAGCCTCAACGACCAGCTTGTCCTTTTCCATCCATAGGTTCCATCCGTCAGGGACATCGATGAACACCATGTCGCTGACACCCGAGATCTCGGCCGGGAATTCATTAAGACGGTTTCCGTACACGTATGCCCCTTCTTTCTCGTCATAATATTTCAGGGATATGGAAGCCTCCGAAGCCAAAGGTATGGAGAATGTCTCGCCGGTCACCAGCTTTATGTCAAGATTCCCGGTTTCCTTGTTGAATGAGACCTTGTCGAAGAAGCAATATGACGCCGGAGCCAGAGATTTTCCGTCCACCGCGCTGATAGGGTCGCCAGCCGCATCAACTATCCTTTGCCACGTCTTGCCCGAATCAAGCGAGATCTGCCAAAAGCCATATTTATCAACACTTACAATCGGGGATTTTCCGTCCTTGGCCCACGGGCTTGCCGCACCTTCTATCGGAGTGAAAGTCTCTCCGCCATCGAATGAGACCACCCATTGTCCCATATCGTTCACGCCGATCATCGGTGCGACGCCCTCCACATTCTTGCCGAACGTGATGTGCAGGGTGCTGCCGTCCGAAAGTTTGAGGTCATAACCTACCACCGCTCCGTTTTCATTACGCTCGGAATACTGGTGTATGAGCAGGTTCTCCTTATAAAGGGCGTTCAAGGCCGTGGCGTTGTCATTGATCTCTCCATACACGGATTCAAGCGCGGCCATGCGCTCCTCCAAAGAAGAGATCCTCTGTTCCAACTTGTCATTCGTGCAGGAGACGAACAGAACAGCGAGGAGCAAATGGAAGACAAAGCAATATTTTTTCATGTCACTGCTGATTTTTGGTTTGTCGATTCCGGATGTTTATTCCGGTTTGTCATATTTTCCGTCGAAAACATCCTTCACAGCCTCAAGGAAGCCGAAGCCCCAATAACGGTCCGGTAGAAGATAACTGCCCTCGACATATTCATTCCAAGCATTTATCATAACGAACTTCGGCTGCGTGTCCGCATGATCGTCAGCCCATTCCTTAGCCGTCTGGAGGAATGACGCGAAAGCCTCCGGAGAATGGTTGAAGTGAGTGACATCCTTCTCTCCCTTGTTCGGGTAGCGAGGGGTGTCATCCCAGCCGATGGACACCGTCGGAAACAGAGGAATCTCATATTCATCGTACCAGCGCTGCCTGAACTCTATGGCCTTCATTCCGTGTCTTATGTAGTCCGGATCCAATCCACCCATGTTGTATCCGGCGGTCGAGTTGATGCCGAACCTTTTTATCTGTTCCTTGATTCTGACAGTCTCTTCTTTGCCTCGCGGCCACAGTCCGCCGCACTTCTGGAGGTGGAGGTCAGGGAATCCGGCCTCTTTCACCTTGGAGCGGAAATAATCCATCGCCTTGCCGGCCTCTTCCAGGGAGCCGAAGCTTTCGGTGAAGAAATCGAAGTCCCAAAGGCTGAACACAGGACATCCGTCGATTTTGACATAGTTCGGACGATGGAAATACTGTGTGATCACCCTGTCCACGATCACCTTCCACTGATCCCAGTCTATGCGCGGGTTGAAAGTGAGCGTCTCCGTGTCGGAGTTGATGTGAGGATTCCAATAGTTTGTGACCTCGTGGTTCGCGTACATGATGTAGAAGTTCATCTTCTCATTCGACGGAGCCTTGAGAAACCCGTTGTCGAGAGCCTCTTCAAGGAAAGGATAGTTGTAGAACCAGTACCAGTCATAGATAAAGGTGTTCACTCCGTACTTGAGAGCGGTCTTTATCCATTTCTCAACCACCTCCGGATCATCATCCTGATCACCCTTCCACAGCGGTTCGCGAGGCTGGTAATGTCCCGGAAAACGCGGGGTTCCGGCATTGATTATCTCCCACTCACCCCGACCGCCCGGCCAGATGAGTTCATGCGCCAGAGAGTCATCGTGGCAGGACGGCCAGATGTAGGCACACACATAGTAATCTGATTGTTTGGCATTCTTCCCGCAGGAAACAAGCACCAGAGCCAACACGAGGAGGGCAGAAAGTCTTTTTGTCATTCGCATTTTGTGTTACCAATTATATTTTTTGACACTTGAAGGTCAAAAATCACATTTTTTATCTAACTTTATAAAAGGCATTTGAAGTTCGTCAACGCACCCGCACACGGAATCTCTGCATAGAGAAAAACATACAGCCAAATGCATTTGGCGATGATTCACTTCACCCTTGCCTTTAACAAATTTAAGCATTATTTCACGTAATTGGCGCAGACATCAGGCCCTATCAAATTGGTTTTCTGACACTGCGAGACATTAATAACTAAAGAAAATGATCCAGAATTCGAACAAGCACATGAGCCGGTTCTCGCTGCTTTCCTTCGAGACTGTGTCGAATGAGACGGACGACCTTATCTCAACCATCGGCTATCAGGAAGTGGCACCGCAACAGGACTACCCTGTGAAGGTCATTCCTAAACGGTACGGCTTCAGCATGGACAAGGGAAGGAGGCTGGGTGAGTTCCAATTGGTCTACATCACCGGAGGAACTGGAATGTTCACAGACAGCGACGGCAGCAGGGTGATAACCCCGGGGACTCTCATCCTGCTGCGCCCCGGGTACTGGCACACTTACCGGCCGAACAAAGACATCGGATGGACTGAGTATTACATAGGATTCAACGGACCGACATTCCGGACTGACGTGGACAGATTCTTCAAGGACAGAAAAGGACCGATTGAGCTGGGGCTCTCGGCGACTCTCGTGGACCTTTTCGAGCAGGCTCTCTTCTACGCCGAACGCCAATGTGACCAGACAATGCCCATGCTTCAGGCAATCGTGATCCACATGCTGTCACTGATAAACTATAATCTCGCCACCAAAAACAGGAATGACGACAAGGTAGTTCTGGCAATAAATTCGGTTAAACAGCAAATGGCCAACCATCTCTCGGAGCAGATCGACATCAAAACACTCGCCTCCGAGATGGGGATGAGCTACACATGGCTGCGCAGGATGTTCCGCAAAAACACCGGAATGGCCCCGGCACAGTACCTTCAGCAACTGAGGATCCATTCCTCGATGTACTTCCTGCGCAACAGTTCCCTCCCTGTCAAGAACATAGCCCTTGACTGCGGATTCAGCACCTCTGAATATTTCTGCACCGTGTTCCAGGAAGCCGTCGGAATGAGTCCCGGCGCCTACCGCAACGCCCACGCCGAGAAGCACACCGTCAAAGAGACCGACTAAAGGACCAGACGGCGCACCGAGTCAGTGTCTGGAATTCTTTGGATAGCAACCGGGTCTATGCCTCTTCAAACAAGGCGTCGAGTTGGACACGGTAGTGGATGTCGGAGGAGTAGGCGTTGGGCTTGAGGCCGAAAGTGGTGATGAAGGTGAGGTTGACAGCGCTACGGGAGCCGGTCTCGCGCTCGAAATCCGCCACACGATTCTGTAACTTGGCGTTTTCCTCAGAGTCTATTGAATATTCGGCACGACTGTACTTGATCTCACACAGGTTGGTGATCTGATCGGCACGCTCGATGATCAGATCGACCTGAGCCGCCGGCTTGCTCTCCTTGCTTCTCCAGGAATAATATTCAGTATGGATTCTGTCTATTCCGAGAGCCTTTTTGATCTGAGGAATATGCGCTTGGCAGAGTCGCTCGAAAGCGAGGCCGTACCAAGTGTTCTGCTTCGGGGTGTTCAAGGTGTTGCTCCAATAATGATCATCTGTTGTCCCTTTGACACAGAAGTCGTTATGAAAACGGGTAAAGAAATCCACCAATTGGTATATTCCATTCTTCGAGTTGATCCTCTTCTCTCTGACGCAATACTTGCGGACGAAATCGCAGTTTTCCAAATTCTCAAGCATCTTGCTCAGATGGCCACCGGTCTCCTTGCCAAGTTTCTCACTGATCTCATTCCGAGTCAATCCTTTACGGTTGGATGAAAGCAGCCGGATTATTTTCACATAAGGCTGAGGATTCCGGAAAAGGGACTTGAACAAGCGGTCATATTCACGATGCAGTTCCGCATCGACCGAGAAAAACAGCCGGTCTATGTTTTCCGTAAGACTTTGCCTTTTGTCAAGCAGGCTCAGATAATACGGAATGCCACCCAGAATCATATAAGTCTGGGCAATAGAGAGCCTGTTCCACCGAGAACCATTGGCCTTCAAATATTCCTCGGTCTCTCCAAGAGTGAATGGATGGAGATGCAATTCGTGTGTTATCCGGTCGTGAAGCCCACCGTGGTTGTCTATTATGTTATCCACCATCCAAGTCGTGGCCGAACCGCAGACGATCAGTTTAATGTTTTTCTGACGGTTCGCCCAGCCGTTCCAAAACAAGTCCAAAGCCTTTATCAAACCAGACCTCGGTGTGTCCAGGCAAGGCAATTCATCAATGAATATGACAGCGTTCCCTTTTGCCAACGCTGGAGCCAACACAGTCTTCAAAGCCTCGAAGGCCTCTATCCAGGTCTTTGGCCTCACGCCACCATAACCTGCCTTCTGAAGGGACAGAAAAAAACTGGACATCTGATCCTCCCTGTCACCCTCCAACACACCTGTCATGTCGAAAGCCAATCTATCCTTGAAAATCTCCGTTACCAGATATGTTTTTCCGACACGACGACGGCCATAAATCGCGATGAATTCCGACTTTGGGCTTTCGATGTACTGTTCGAGTAACTTTCGCTCAGCGTTTCTTCCTATTAATTCATTCATATCAACATACTTAACGCTCACAAATATACAAGAAAGGATTCAGAATGACAAACAATAACGCGCCAAATCGATGAAAAATTGATAGTTTTGGCGCGTTTTCAAGGCCGAAAGTGCGCCAAAACCAATAAAAATCATCAGTTTTGGCGGGTTATAAGTCAACAAAGCAGCTTTCGGATAGGACACCAGCGGTAACACAATGTCCCTCCATCCGTACCGCCCGGGTGCAGAACCCACCGTTTTGCACCCCAAGTACCAGAAATCACCCTACTCGGGTGCAAAGACAAGCTCTCCGCCCCCCATTAGCACTGATCTCCCCTTATTTTGCTTTTGGTATTTTATAGAAAAAAGGTAACTTTACACTAAAATCACACTGACTATGAGACATCTTAGGATTTTGCTGTGCGTGTTTGCCGCCCTGTTCTGCGGACATCAGAACATCAATGCGAAAATCGTGGACAGGCAACCTGAAGGAGAGATTCCTTTTCGCCTTGCGCAGGATAACAGAATTTATGTCACAGCATTTGTAAACGGGTCAGATTCATTGAATTTCCTTGTAGACACAGGTGCATCGTCTCTTGTCCTGAACACTAATTCACCGAAGCTCCAAGGGCATATTCATAAAGGAGAGGCGATTGATAATCTTGGTGCGTCCGGTGAGAACACCGTGGAGTACAGCCACGACAATTCCGTGAAGATCGGCACCATCCAATACGAGAAGGCGGGATGCGCACATATTCCTTACCCTCCGGAGTACTGGGACGGGGTGGTTGGACTCAATGCGTTAAGAGCCTTCAACATCGAGATCAACTATGATGACATGACGATTTACTGCTACTCGAAAAAGGAACCGCTTGAAAACACCGCAGGGCCGGTCATGTTTACATTCGAGTACAAATACGATGTGCCTTTCATCACGATGCCGGTAAAAATCAGCGGCACTGAATATGACCTGCTGCTGGAAGTTGACACCGGATCGGACAGAGTTATCGACCTTAACACCCCATTCGTAAACAGTCACAATCTGCTCGACACCCAAAGGCCGTTCGCCATTTCGCATATTTCCAGTTCAGACGAGGGAAGCGGAGAACTCCGGAATATCTTTTTGGACGAGGTCACTGTCGGGCCATACATATTACCGAAAGTCGCTGGTGCGTTCTCCACATTGACGGAAGGGATGCAGAGCAAGAGCGACATCGACGGCACTCTTGGGAACAATTTCCTGAAGCGATTCAATATGATCATCGACTTCAAAGCAAAGAAGTTATACCTTCAGCCAAACAATTATTTCTGGACTCCATTCTACGACTTCCTTGTGGAATGACATTACAGAAAAGAAAATCCTTGGCACAGTTCGTCCGGTGGATTGCGTTCTGGCCGGACAAAGCGGATGATTTCTGCAGTTCGTCCGGCCAGAAAGGCTTTAGCCGGACATCCATTTCTTTCTTACTTACAGAGAGAAAATTAAAAATTCGCTTTTGGAAAAGCAAATTTAGCAACAGAATTAACTTTTCCAAAAGCTAAAATTGCCGCAAAGTTAACATTTGAATAAGCGATTTGCTCGTTTTACATTGAATAACGTAAGGCATTACAAGAAAGATGTTTCTATAGACGAGAGCCCCTCTCCACCCAAGAATTTTGGTAACGTGCAAAATTCTGGTTGAGAGGGGCTCTCGCCTATCATTGGAAAGATCCTTGGGCAACGGTCGCTTCGACAGGCTCAGCGACCTAGATGTCTATATCTAAAGCATTGGGCAACCTATAATGCTGGCCCTGTCGGTGGCAAGTTGGGTCCGAAGGGCATCGATGGAGTCGAAGCGGCGCTCGTCACGGATCTTGTGGTGGAAGGTGACTTTTAGGTCAAGGCCGTAGATGTCCTCGTCAAAGTCGAAGATGTTGGTCTCGATGGTGCGCTGGCCACCGGCACGGACGGTCGGGCGGACACCGATGTTGCACATTCCCTTGAACTTGCGGCCAAGGGTCTCGGCCTCAACGGAATAGACACCGTTGCCGGGGACCAGTTTCAAAGGCTCGTAGAGCTGTATGTTCGCGGTCGGGAAACCGATCGTGCGGCCAAGACGGTTGCCGGCCACGACCACGCCCAACAATGAATATTCATACCCAAGCATCGCGGCTGCGGTCTCCATCTCCCCGGCGGCGACAGCCTCACGGATCTTCGTGGAGCTGACCGTGACACCGGAAGGAGATGTGACGCTGCCAAGACGGACAACATCAAGTTCCTCACCCTCAGCGATTCTCTCGATCGATTCTGGAGTCTGAGGGTCGCAACCCATACGGTTGTCGTAGCCGATCAGGACAGCCTTCGCGCCGAAACGAGGAATGAGAACGTCACGGAAATATTCCTGAGTGGTCAACCGGCTGAACTCTTTGGTGAAAGGCAGCACCTCGACGTGATCGACACCAAGTCCTTTCAGCAACGCCTTCTTCTCGTCCAGAGAAGTGAGAAGCCGAAGGTTGCGGGCATCGTCCTGAAGCACGTTGCGGGGATGAGGCCAGAAAGTGACGACCATGCTCTGGTCGCCCCTTTCCCTGGCCGCATTCACAAGCCGCTCAATCACAAAACGGTGCCCTATGTGGACACCGTCAAAGAATCCGGTCGCTATAACCATTTCACCAATTCAAAATCCTGTCTGTGAGGCAACAATGGGTTCTTAGCGTACATTCTGACCGCCACCTGGTACATACCTGTCCTGTCCGGAAGGATGGACGCGCGGTACTTGGCGACTCCGTCATTGAATTCAACCACGTTGTAGTCACATTTTTCCTGAATATGCAGTTGATGCTTCACATCTGTTGTGGCAAACAGCATCTCCACTCCGATGTCCTCAGGAGAAAGATCGCCAAGATTCAGTACGACTTCAGAAGTCAGTGCATTTGACTCTGAAAGGCTGTACGAAGGATCCGGCTGAGTCTGAGAGATGACCTCAACATTCTGCCACTCCCGGCGGGCCTTCTTCTTCCATGCCGAGATCACGCGGGCCATCTTGTAGTCATCAGCGACCATATTCACGGAACGTTCTGACTGAGGAATATAGTACTGATTGCAGTAGTCTGTCAGCATTCTGTTGGTGGTGAAGTTGTTGGCCACCTGTGCAACAGTGTTCTTGATGTACCCCACCCAAGTCGGAGAGAGACCCAGTTCCTTGTCCACATCGTAGTAGGCAGGGGCGATCTCGTTCTCGATCGTGGTGTAGATCGTGGCGGCGTCAAGTTCATTCTGGTAGTTCTGGTCATCGTAGGTACGCTCAAGAGGAAGAGCCCATCCGGCTCCCGGTTTGTAGCCCTCGACCCACCAGCCGTCAAGCACGGAGAAGTGCATCACTCCGTTCATCGCGGCCTTCTCTCCGGATGTTCCGGAAGCCTCCAAAGGCCTTGTAGGGTTGTTCATCCACACATCGACACCCTGCACGAGCCTCTTGGCGAGGGAAATGTCATAACCAGGGATGAATACAATCTTTCCGACGAAGCGATCCTGCTTGGAGATCTCAATGATCCTCTTGATGAGGTCCTGGCCGGCCTTGTCGGCAGGGTGGGCCTTGCCGGCGAACAGGAACTGGACAGGGTGTTCCGGATCGTTGACGATGGCGTCAAGCCTGTCAAGATCGGTGAACAGCAGCGTTCCTCTCTTGTAGGTCGCGAAACGACGGGCAAAACCGATTGTCAGCACATCGTCACGAAGGTTCTCCTTGATCGCCACGATCTGGCTCGGAGAGTAATGGTTACACTGGGCAGGATCGGAGATGCGCTCCTTCACGATGTCTATGAGCCTCTTCTTCAAGGTTTTCCTGGTCTCCCAGATCTCAGAGTCCGCAACTTTGTAGATGCCCTCGAAGCAAGACTTGTCGTAGTGATGGGTGGCGAACTCAGGTCCGAACACACGGGCATGGATCTTCTTCCACTCCGCGGCGGCCCAAGTCGGATAGTGCACACCGTTGGTCACATAGCTGATATACAGTTCCTCAGGCAGATAGCCAGGGTACATCTTGCTGAATATGTCCTTGCTCACCTTGCCGTGGAGCATCGAAACGCCATTGACGTTCTGTGAGAGGTTGGCGGCAAGGATGCTCATTGAGAACTCCTCGTTCACATCACTGCCGTTCACCTTGCCAAGTCCCATCATGGTCTCCCAATCAACCTTCAGCCGCTGAGGATAGTGGCCGATGTACTTTCTGAGCAGCCCCTCGTCGAAAGCGTCGTGACCAGCCGGCACAGGGGTGTGGGTGGTGAAGAGCGAGGATGCCCTCACGACCTCAAGAGCCTCGCCGAAGTCGAGATTGTCATTCTGAATATATTCACGAAGCCTCTCCAGTCCGGTGAAAGCAGCGTGACCTTCGTTGCAATGGTAGATCTGCGGATTGATTCCGAGATTCCTGAGGGCCCTTATGCCACCGACTCCGAGCAGGAGTTCCTGCTTCAGACGGTTCTCCCAGTCGCCTCCGTAGAGATGATAGGTCACCTGACGATCCTCCGGAGAGTTCGCTTCATAATCAGTGTCAAGCAGATAGAGATCCGTACGCCCGACAGCCACCTTCCAGAGACGGGCTGTGATCGTACGTCCAGGGAATGCCACGCTCGTGGTCATCCAGCTGCCCTCGGCATCCATGACAGGCTCAGCCGGGATCTTGGTGAAGTCCTGGGCGTCGTAGCGGGCAACCTGCTCGCCCTGACCGGTGATGATCTGGGTGAAGTAGCCGTAACGGTACAGAAGACCGACAGCCACAAGGTTGACATTCATGTCGCTGGTCTCCTTGAGATAGTCACCGGCCAGAAGTCCGAGACCTCCGGAGTAGATCTTCAGGGATGTGTCAAGGCCATATTCCATGCAGAAATATGCGATGGAAGGGTCTTTGCGCTCTGCCTTGAGAGCCATGTAGGCGTTGAACTCGTCCATCACCGACTTGAGTTCGCCGAGGAACGCCTCGTCCTTGGCCAAGGCCTTGAACCTCTTGAGGCTGACTGCGTCAAGCAGAGCCATAGGGTTGTGGCAGGTATTGTGCCAGATGACCGGATCGATTGATTTGAACAGGGATTTGGCGGACTCGTTCCAGCACCACCAAAGATTCTTGGAAAGCGTCTCAAGCCCTGAGAGGGCGGTCGGAAGGTGACGGGTCACCATCACGCTCTTCCAGGTTGGGTTGTTGATTTCTATCTTCTTGTATGCCATTGATTTGTCTTCATTAAGTTCATCCGGAAAAGCACCTCTGGCCTCAATCACTTTCTCTATGGCCTTTGAATATGCTTCCTTGTAATACTGGATCTGGTTTTCCCACAGGGCAATCGTGGAGACATCCTTAGCCGAGGCCATATACGCCTTACGGCCTTCGCTGTCGAGGGCGGCGATCTCCTTGATCCTCGCCACGACTCCGTCCACGACCTCGAAATAGTTCGAGTCGTTTCTGTCAAGCACAGTGATGCCCGGGTGCTCCTTGCCGTAATGCGACCTTACCCAGAGGCCGAATCCGGCCAGACTCGTGGTAAGTGACGGAATGCTGAACGCAAGGCTCTCCAGAGGGGTGTAGCCCCAAGGTTCGTAGTAAGACGGGAACAGAGTCAGGTCAAGTCCCACTAGCAAGTCGTAGTACTTCATGTTGAACACTCCGTCCGCCCCGTTCAGATAGGAAGGGATGAAATAGACCTTCACACGGCTTCCCTTGGCGTTGGTGAAACCCAACTCCTTGAAGCGGCGGGTGATGACGTCATATTCATTATCCATCAGATAGTGGGAGACCTGAGTTGTGTAATCCGCCGAACCGGTGCCGGAGAGTTTGGCGACCAGGTCCTTGTCGGCTCCGTTGTGGCCGGAAGGAATCATGATGAACGCCTGGATGTCACGACCCTGCGCCTCGGTGTCTTGAAGCTTCTTGAGTGCGTCGATGAACACGTCTATGCCTTTGTTGCGATACTCATAACGCCCACCGATGCCTATAAGGATGGCATCCTTCGACACCTCCTCGCCCGACATGGCCGTGGCGACCTCTATCAACTTGGCTCGAGCGGTGCGGCGCTTCCCGTCATATTCCTCCTCCGTGGCCGGAGTGAAGCTGTTCTCGAATCCGTTCGGGGTCACGACATCCACCTTGCGCTGGAGGAACTGCTCGCACTCCTTCGCGGTGATCTCACTGACGGTTGTGAATATGTCAGCGTTCTGCGCCGACTTCTTCTCAAGCGAGTGGCGGGCGATCACATTGAACTGACGGGCCTTCTGGTCCCCGTCGTAAAGGTTCATCGAATCGTACAGTGGCAGGTTGTTGCCGGCGATGCAGCGACCGACCACCGTGGCATGGGTTGTGAACACGGTGGCGACAGGGAGCTGCTTATATTTAAGGTAAAGAAGTCCGGCTCCGGTCTGCCACTCGTGGAACTGCGCCACAACCTTGTCAGATGCGCTCAGATTGAAGTTTCTGAAACTTTCTATCACTTTTCCGGCGGCGTAGCCGAACAGGAAATTCTCCTTGTAGTCCCAGTTTCCGGTGATGGAATCGACCTGGAAACGCTCCCAGTACTTTGACAGGATGTCGTTCTGGCTCGTAAGGAACTGTTTGAAATCCACCAAAATGGCGATAGGATTTCCGGGGACGTTCCATTTGCCGATCCGCACTCTGATCCCCTCAGACGCAGCCTGGGCTTTCCATAGACTGTAAAGATGCGGATCCTCAATGAAATCCGGATTGCTTTCAGTGTCCATCCAGACATCAGGGCCGATCAGGATGTGGTGCTTGTGAAGTTGCTGCTTCAGGTAAAGCGATTTGGTGGCGATCACAGTGTAGATGCCACCGACCT